>Ga0071330_1063737_pt1 | contig 125780 bp, 142 predicted proteins | sample GBScel77sediment_FD_63802 | JGI IMG/M metagenome (GOLD analysis project Ga0071330, IMG submission 63802) | Hot spring sediment microbial communities from Great Boiling Spring, Nevada - Cellulolytic enrichment Sediment 77C v2 (version 2) | ecosystem: Environmental > Aquatic > Thermal springs >... | reverse complement strand
TGGAGGGCCTAAGGAGTGCATTTTTTGCACAAAAGGTGCATCCTCGAACGAAAAGGAGGACCTAGTCCTCTTTAAGGGCAAGAAGTGCTTCATTCTGATGAACCTTTATCCATACAATCCTGGTCACCTCATGGTGGCACCATACAGGCACGTGGGCAACTTAACGGAGCTGGATGTTGATGAACGGAACGAACTCATGGAGCTGATAGTGAAATCTATAGCAATTTTGCAGAAGGTCATGAATCCGGATGGTTTTAACGTAGGTATAAACTTGGGAAGGGTCGCGGGTGCTGGCGTCGAGGGACATGTCCATTTCCATGTCGTTCCACGATGGTCTGGTGACACGAACTTTATGACCGTCGTGGGCGACGTTAAGGTAATGCCCGAGCTGTTAAGCAGTACCTACGAAAAGCTCGTAGTGCATTTCGCCAAAGAGAAGTAGGTCTCGAGTTAGGGGCTTGACATGGGTGGATTTAAAGCCATAATATTCGATATTGACGCGACGATATGCGATAACACGGAAAGGAAGAGGAAAGCGATTGAGCTGACGTTGAACATAACGGTGCCCGAAGAGCTTCACTCACGTATAAAGAAGAAAGGTTTTCCGTATATCGTAAAGGCGCTTGGGTTCGAGCCCAACAGTGAGCTCGTCAAAAAGGTTGAAAGTTGCTTTCTCGAGTGCGAGGAGCTCTACTCTTTGGATAGGCCGATAGAAGGTGCGGTCGAAACCCTTAATGCTCTAGCACCGAGTTACAAGATAGGCTACGTGACTGGTAGGCCCAAAGAACAGTTGGCGATAGATTTCCTGAAAAGATACGGATTTCCGATAGGTCCAGTAATGGCAAGGAGGATAGGCAGTGGCGAAGGTATGAAAAAGGTGGAGATGTTCAAGGAAATACTCAAAAGACTTGGGGTAGAGCCGTCGGAGGCAGTCTCCGTTGGTGACATGCCAGAAGACGGCCTTGCTTCAAGAGCTGTAGGGATACTGTCCGTTGGTGTTGCAGAATTTTCAACAGTTGATGTTGACTTCATGAGGAATAATTTCGACTACATAATAGAGAGAATAACGGACCTTCCTAAACTCCTTGCAGATTTAGAAGGAGGCTATCTTTGATAGTTCCACATCGGGTCTTGCTAAGAGCACCACCCTACTATCCGAATCCTCGGTAACGAGCACGTAACCCAAAGACCTATTAAGCCCTTCAGCGAAATTGGAAACTTCCTCCATGCTCGGCATAGCCTCCCTCGGTAGCCTTCTTTGAGACTCGCCTACATGCATGTACGCTTTACACTCGACGAACTCGGGCATGGCAAGCTTTATCAGACTCGCATACTTTTCGGCACCCTTCATCGTATAATTTTTCACCAACGTTAACCTCACGACCTTCCTACAGTCGAGAGAGCTCATAAGCTCCAGACTCTTTATAGTCCTCTGCCAACTGTCCGTTATGAGCGGTCTCGTGACCTGCTTGTGCGTCTCCTCGTCAGGCCCGTATAGGCTTATGTAAAGATTGGTAGGTAGGGTCTCGAGTTCCTTCAACACCTCAGGCATGGTGCCATTAGTCACGAGGAACGTTGTCATGCCCCTTAGCTTTGCCTCCTTTATCAGGTCGGAAATGTAGGGATAAAGCGTCGGCTCACCGTCTAACGATATCGCTACATGCTTCGGGTCCATAGCCTCGTTAAACCTTTGAGCGGTAACCTTGGGGTTGCCCTTGAAGCCCGAAAGGAGCTCCCGCTGCGCAGCTATGCAACCATCAAGTATTGCCTTGGGCTCATCCCAATCCCCGCTATACGGGCTAACCCTGTTTATACTGTGGAAGCGCCAGCAGAATATACACATCATGTTACAATATTGAAGTGTCGGCGTCATCTGGACGCATCTGTGGCTTCTTATGCCGTACCACCTCTTATAGCAGAACTTGCCACCCCTTAGCGCAGTCTTCGTCCAGTGGCAGACTTTTACGGCAGAATGCCTGCCCACTATCCTATAACCTGCCTTCTTAAACTTCTCTAACGCTTTAATCTCATCCCTAGATAGTCTATGCGCCGGAATCGTCGACATCCGAATTTTACTAAGGGCTTGGGTGGAATATATGTTTAACAATAAGATTTATACGGCTAACGAGTGATGAAGCTCGTGGTGTATAGCGCATGAGGATAACCGATGTTAGGCTTGTGTCGTTATACTCGCCCCTTAAAGAACCCATGAGGTTGTCCGTTGGAACGCTCGAGAAAAGACCTTTTGCGCTAATCGAGGTTCACACAGATGAGGGCATAATCGGTCTCGGAGAGACTTTCGTGAACTTCCCGCCATGGTCGATCGATGAGAGGAAAGTAACGCTCGAGAATGTGAAGAAACTGCTTTTGGGCGAGGACCCTACGAATATCGAGGCATTATGGAAAAAGATGTATGCATCGCTGGTGAAGATGGGGCTTCAAGGTGGTTGTAAGGGCGCTATAATCCAGGTGATCAGCGGGATAGACATAGCTCTTTGGGATATTCTTGGAAAAGTAAAGAACCAGCCCATATGTAAGCTCATATCCAATGGTCCAAAGCAGAAATTAAGACTTTATGCAACTGGGCTCAGTGCAAGCGACCCGGTGGGACATGCGAAGAGGTTAGTGTCAGAAGGCTACGACACCCTGAAACTTAGGATAGGGTTTGACCCTGAGAAGGATGTCGAGCTCGTGAAGAGTGTGAGAGAGGCCGTGGGCAAAGATGTCAGGTTGATAGCAGACGCGAACATGGCATGGGACTACGAAAAGGCGTTAGAGATGGCTAAGAGGTTAGAAAGGTACGAGCTCTTCTGGCTTGAGGAGCCTATCATATGCGATGACCTAGACGGTATGTCGAGGCTTGCAGCTGTACTCGATACTTGGATAGGTGCCGGAGAGAATGCGTATGGTTTGGCTGAGTTTGAGAGGATGATAAAGAAGAGAGCCGCTGACGTCCTAATGCCCGACGTCAGCAAGACCGGCGGCATAACCGAGGGCGTTAGGATAGCTAAGCTGATAAACTCGAGCGGGTTGCCTTTCTCGCCGCACTTCTATGGCTCCGAGGTTGGCTTCGCGGCGACTTTGCATTTTGTTGCGGCAACCGAAGGATGCTTGATAGTTCAAAGAGACATATCGGACGTGCCTCTCTTCAAGGATATGCTAAAGGAGCCGATAAGGATAGAAGATGGTTACGCTGAGGTACCAAATGGTCCTGGCTTAGGCATAGAGTTAAACTGGGAGAAGCTGGAGAAGTACCGCACAGGTTAAGCACCTCAAAATTACGGGGAACGCTCACTGAAAATCTCCATTAGCTCTTTCATTAATCTGTCGTTAGCGGCTGCCACATACTTGACGTCCCCTCTGTAGAGCAAGTCTAGGTTTTCCAGCGACCCCTCCAAACACTTCACAGCACCGCCCGCCCGCGTTACTATATATGCCGCGGCCGCCATATCGACGACCCTTACGCCATCTAAGGCAAGGAAGCAGTCTAACCTCCCGCAACCCACGTACGCAGTCTCTAGAGCCGCAGAGCCCATGAACCTCGCATAACGGGTTTTTGAGGCTACTCGCTCAGCGAACTTGGATAGCTTTTCATCATGTTTGAAAACCTTTAGGTCGAAGGAGACTATAGCATCGCTCAAAGAGCTTGTGTTTGACGGTCTGGCCGGCTTGCCGTTAAGGTATACGTGATTTTCGTTCGCTACGATGACCTCGCCGTTAACTAGGTTGATTATGCCAGCGGCGATTATATCCGAGAACCTCTTCCCTTTAGAGATTGCCACAGCCGCGGAGTAAAATGGCAGGTCCTGCTTCAGGTTTACTGTTCCATCCACTGGGTCTATGACAGCCAAATACTCGGAGTTCTCCGGGTCGCCGATGAGTCCTGCCTCCTCGCTGAGTATGGTTATTTCCGGTATGGCGCTCTTTAGGACGTCGATTATGGCTTTCTCGGAGGTGACGTCGGCCACCGTCGATATATCGCCGAAGGCACCAGCGCCCAGCTCGCGCCCTTTGCCCTCTAAGCTGTTTATCGCTAACTTTGCCGCTTCTAGCGCCCTCTTTATTATTAGTTCCAACTTGAGGTCTCTTTCCTAAATCACTTTAACTTTGTCGAGGGGTCTGATTTTCAGAACATCTGTGTTGAACAGCGAGATTGGCGGCTCGCCCTTTAGGACCTTGACGATGTTCAACGCACCAGTCTCCGCCATCGCATACCTTGCTTCATACGTCGCATTGCCTATGTGCGGTGTCAAGATCACATTTGGAAGCTTCAGCAACGGACTGTCCATGGGTAACGGCTCGACCTCGAAGACGTCAAGCGCCGCCCCTGCTATCCAGCCCTCTTCTAGAGCCTTTATCAACGCTTTCTCATCCACCACGGGTCCTCTTGAAGTGTTTATCAAGAACGCAGTCTTCTTCATCATCCTGAGCCTCTCCTCATTTATCAAATGGTATGTGTCCTTCGATAGGAACACGTGTAAGGAGACGAAATCTGACGTTCTTAGAAGCTCCTCAAGGCTAACGAACTTTATCCCAAGCTCCTCCTCAGCCTTTTGATTCCTGATGATATCGTAGTAGATTAGGTTCATGCCAAACGCCTTTGCTCTTACAGCGGTTGCATAACCTATCTTGCCAAGCCCGATTATACCTAGCGTCTTACCTTTAAGTTCCGTTCCCAACATCATGAAGGGCGTCCATTGAATCTTCCACTTACCCTCTCTGATATACCTGTCACCTTCGACTATCCTTCTAGCAATCGCAAGCATGAGACCTATAGCAACCTCAGATACGGGCTCGGACGCTGCCGGGGAGTTCGTGACGTATATGCCCTTAGAAGTAGCGTATTCAACATCTATATGGTCAACACCCGCAGTCATTGTGCCTATGACCCTAAGTTCCGGTGCGGCATCTATTACTTCTTTGTTTACTTTAGCTGTTAGGTGACAAAATATGGCATGAACGTCCTTTACACTTTTAACGAATTCCTCATGCGGTATCGGCTCATCCTTCTCCCTGTAAATCACTTCGCACTCTTTTCTTAAAATCTCTATGCCCGACTCCGGCATTCTGTTCGTGACGAATACCCTTGGTTTCATATCTGTTTCAAAGTTTTAGTTAGATATAAATCTCATCTACGTCCTTGTTTCAAGAGTCGCTCCGCAATTTTTGAAAGTTCCGGCCATCTTCTTCGGACCTCTGCCTCGATTATCTTGGCTATTTCGTCGCTTATGCTATAGCGCGGTAAGAGGCTTTTTCTGTAGTTAAAGACTGCAGCCGATAGTGGTGAGTAGAAAGTAAGCCTTGGTTGCTTCATGGCTAGCTTTATCGCTTCGGCTAAGAATTTCTTGTTTAGTTTTTCCTGCTTTTTCTTCGGCGGAGTCTTTTGTCTCATGTCACTGAGGTGAATTTTGAAAGTTATAAGGTTTACCTTAAAACGTAGATGGTAAATCTCATTAATTCAAAAAGTATTGCAAATCAATGGTTGATGAATAATGTAAGACAAATTAATTCAATGGGTTTTGAATTAATACACTATTTGGACGCCTGGATTGTTATAAGCCCTTGGGAAAACGCCCATTTTCGCGTTTTTCATGGGCTCTTGGATGCAAATCGGTTGGGGAATCGTGTAGTTGTAAAAATAAAACGCTGTCCGCTGAATTAACGTAGAGGCGTTGTTTATTGTTTTCACACGATAATTCTAAGCAATGGTTTACCTAAAAAGGTAAAAGGTTTACCTTATAATAGTTTCATACCTTTCTGCACCTATCGACACGTATTTTATCGGGCAAGCCAAGGTTTTTTCAAGAAATTCGATGTAATTTCTTAATTGCTTTGGAAGAACATCGAAGTTCCCTCTTAGGGCTTCGAATTTTTCCCTTTCTGAAATGTCTGTCCATCCTTCCAACTCAACATATATGGGCTTACACTTTTCTAGAACACATAATGAGCTAGGAAAGTTCTTAATCTCTTGACCGTTGTAATCGTAAGCCAAGCAGACCTTAACTGGATCTATACCTGAAAGGCAGTCCGCTTTCGTAATAGCCACCGATGTAACACCGTTCAGCATTATCGAATACTTTACAGCAACCGCATCGAACCAGCCAACCCTTCTGGGCCTTCCAGTAGTGGTTCCGTATTCCTTACCCCTTTCCCTTACCATCGAGGCGACAGGCTCTTCCATTTCTGTCGGAAATGGACCCTTACCAACCCTCGTGGTGTATGCCTTAGCGACACCTATGACCTCGTCGACCCTCTTCGGACCTATGCCCACGCTGTTACATGCGGCCCCTGCTGTCGTGTTGGAGGATGTAACAAAAGGATAGGTTCCATGGTCTATATCCAATAACGTCCCCTGAGCCCCCTCCAGTATAACAAGCCCGCCTCGGTCTAGTGTTTCGTTTACAAGAAGCGACACGTCCCCGACATATTTTCCTAACTTTAGGGCAACCTCGCGGAGAAACTGCGCAACACGCTCAACGTCCAGCTCCGCATTCATATTGTAGACATTAGATAAGAGGGCCCTCGTCATATCTACGACCTTCTTAAGCCTAGGTTTGATAGATTCTATCTCAATCAAATCGGAAAATCTTATGCCAACCCTTGCAGACTTGTAGGTATAAGCCGGACCTATTCCCCTTTTGGTCGTTCCGACACCCTTGCCGGACGCCTCTTCTGCCTCATCCAGCATCTTATGGACGTCCAGTACTATGTGCGCCTTACCGTCTATCGTTAGAGTTGGTCGTACGCCCTCCTTGTTTAATGATTCCAGTTCCTCAAGGAGCTTTATGGGGTCTATCACCATGCCCGATGCTAGGCAGACATGCTTGCCCCTAAGCGCGGCGACCGGTAGATGATGAAATCTGTAGGTCTTCCCGTTAAGGACGACGGTATGGCCCGCGTTCGCACCGCCCTGGTATCTTACCGCCAAATCCGCTTTTTCTGATATAAAGTCCACGATCTTGCCCTTTCCCTCATCGCCCCATTGGAGGCCGACGACCACTATGGCTGGCATCCCTCACTCTATTACCTCCACGTCGTGTGGGTAGCTCTCCTTTATGCCCGCCTCGGATAAGCTGATGAACTTCGCATTGCTCCAGAGCTCTCTAATGTTTCTTGCGCCACAATAACTCATACCAGCTCTAAGAGCCGACACGAGTTGTCTAAGGAGCTCCGAGGCGCTTCCCCTGTAGGGTACGTATGCCTCAACGCCCTCGGATGTGTATGCATAATCTGCTATAGAGTCCAGGTCAAAATCTATCTGCTTTCCCTCTTTAAAGTCTCTGGCTAACATAGCATAGAACGATGCCATGCCCCTATAGACTTTGTACTTCCTGCCGCCCTTGGATATCGTTGCACCAGGACTCTCATCCGTACCGGCAAGGAGGCTGCCTATCATCACGGTTGACGCTCCTGCAGCAATTGCTTTGACTAGATCTCCGCTACTGCGTATACCACCGTCAGCTATCAACGGTACATCCATTTCAATGGACTTCTCGGCGCAATTGAGTATGGCGGTAAGCTGCGGCACACCGACCCCGGTCACAATCCTCGTAGTGCATACAGCCCCTGGACCTATCCCGACCTTAACGGCATCGGCACCAGCAGAGGCAAGGTCCTCAAAACCGTCGGGTGTAGCCACATTACCGGCAACTACCTGAACGTCGCCAAAGACCTCTTTAAGTTTCCTCACAGCTCTTATGACCTCGTCTGTGTGACCGTGGGCAACGTCGATGACTAAAGCATCTGCGCCAGCATCTAGGAGTGCTTTTGCCCTGTCCAGATAGCCTTCCTTTATTCCTATCGCGGCGGCAACTAAAAGTCTGCCCTTTTGATCCCTCGCAGCGTTCGGATACATGCTCTTAATCATAATGTCTTTTGCCGTGACAAGGCCGACGACTCTATCATTCTCGTCTACGAGCGGTAATTTCTCGACTTTGTACTTCTTGAATATCTCTTTCGCCTCCTCAAGCGTTATCCTGCGAGTCGAGACCACAAGCCTCTCCCTTGGTGTCATAACATCGGTTATGGGTTTTTCATTATTCTCCTCGAAGAGTATGTCGCGCTTCGTAACTAAACCTTTGAGCTTACCATCCTCGTCAACCACCAAAAGCCCCCCTACGCCATATTTTTCCATGAGTTCCCTTGCCTTTCCGACCGTGCTATTCAGGGGTAACGTGTATGGCCTTTCTATTATGATGTTTTCAGCCCTCTTGACGCGCTGAACCTCTTGGGTTTGCCGCTCTATGGGCATGAACCTATGTATAACGCCTATCCCTCCATGTCTTGCCATCGTAATTGCCATCTCCGACTCCGTAACGGTGTCCATCGCCGAAGAGACTATCGGTATGTTCAGCCGTATCTTTTTTGTGAAGAAGGTTTCCGTCGAAACCTCTTTCCTAGAACGTAGGGAGAACCTTCGGGGCACAAGAAGGACGTCGTCGAATGTTAAACCTTTCTCTATTTCCTTTACGACCACTTAATCCCTTAGCCCACTGATTGGGCGGCTGAATTTAAAGATTAACTAGGTTACTATCTTCTCAAGCTCGGAAGTTTCGCAGGCAAGCCTTATCTCCTTGGCTATCCTCCTGCCCATGCTCATGCCCTCGCCATATAGTAGGTACGAGTAGGGTGAGCCGTTTATGAAGAGGTTTGTGCCGGCAACTATCCTGGCCGAGAATTCGAAGACAACTATGTCATCGGGCGCTCTACAAATAGCCTCTATACAGAATGGTCCTATCATGCCCGGCGACACGAGCTTTTTCGTAGCTTCAACAAACCTTTCAGCGATGTCGAAGAATTTTTCCAGCATCGACTCCCTTAGGACTAGGGGTATGTTGCCCACTACTTCGTAGGTCGGTTGCACATTAAGGTTTAGTTGGTCTGACGCCGGTATCCTTCCCAAAGAGTCGACGTTGGTTTCATACCTCCTGTCAACACCAAGCAACTCCACCTCCTCTCTAAGTGGTGAGTAAAAGAAATGGGGGTACACAGTTACGCCTATCACATACTCCTGTATGTAAAGCCCACGATTCATCCTTACGCCCATTTTTCTCAGTTTTTTTATCAAATCATCCCTTCCGCTCGCTACGAAGTATCCCCTCCCTCCCTCTGCGCCAGGTAGCTTGACTATGACGGGACAGTCCACCTCATCCGGTGAACTGAAAGCCCTCGGTACCTCTATGCCTGCTTCCCTGAGGAGCATTTCTTTGAGCTCCCTGTCCGATTCCCAAACGAGAAGCTCCCTGTTCCCGAAGATTGGGACCTTGAAATCCTTAACGAACCTCTTGATATCAACGTCTGATATTATCGTTCCATGAGGCACGAGTATGCTGCTCATGCTGGTTAGATTCCTTTGCACATCTTCCCTCAGCAGGTCCTCCACATTCTCTACCAGGATTAACTCGTCCGCTAACCTGAACCTCTCGTAGAGCCTGCGGCGACTCCTAGGGCATAAGAGCACGGCCCTGAGCCCTTCGTCCTTGGCGCCTTTTAGTATTTGAAGAGCCGAGTGCGAGCCATAGGTAGCGACCGATATATTCATGTAACCACCTCGTTTAGCCTGTTTTGCTCTATCGCCTTCTTGATCTCCATCGCTATCCTCCTACCTACGCCTACGACAAAACCGTGATAGTACTTTGAGTAAGGGCTGGTCGTGGTTAGCATGGGGCTTCCTGGAACTCTTAACGATACGTCAAAAACCACAAACTCTAGATCCTTGTCTATTGCGCCCTGAAGGGCAAATGGCCCTATTATACCCGGCGGGTATTCTTTTTTTACGGTCTCTACGAACCTTTCACCAATTTCCAAGACTTTCTCTAGTAGCGATTCCCTCACAGACGCTGGCTGATGCCCCACCTCTATGTTCTGGAGTAGGACGTCAACCTCTAACTGTTCCCTAGCAGGAAGATTAACGAAATCGTAAAGGTTTGTCTGGAGTCTCCTGTCTGCGCCAAGAAACTCAAGACAATCATCGATGGGCGAGTAGAAGTAGTTGAAGTTGAAAAGTGTGCCTATCACAAATTCCTCTATCACGGCCTTGGATAGCCCCTCCTCAGATATCAAACCCGCCTCAATCCTTTCCCGAACCTTTCGCCTATATTCTGAGGGTGAGGAGGCAACAAAGAAGGCCCTCTCAGCCCTCCTTTTGGCTTCCTGCACCTTCACTATCACAGGCCTGTCTATTTCATCCGGCGAGCTGTATCTAATGGGCGTCCTTATGCCAGCCTTGGAAAGGAGGTAGTACTGGTTCCTCTCCGCCCACCTCTCCTCTGCCTTCAACAAAGCCCTGTTGCCGAATATGGGCACAAAAAATTCATTCTCTATGCCCTCATATGGTACATAGGTCGTAAAGGACCTGTTGGGAATGAATATGGAGTTTGCTGCCCTTAGACTGCTCATCACATCATGTCTCAGAACATCGCTAAACTTCTCAACTACAATTATCCTGTCCACTATCCTCTTGAAATGGACATAGGCCCTCATCCTGTCCTTTTGGCAGACTGCTATGGTCGAGAGCCCCTCATCTTTCGCGCCGTCAAAGACTTCTAAAGCCGAGTGGCTTCCTATGCAGCTGACAGATATCGCTCTTGTATTGTAGCTTTCTACAAGCTTTGCTATATGGGACCTGTTGATCAAACCCAGCACCCAAGCTAGACCTTGTTGTGTAGATAAAAAATATAAAAAATAAAGTTTTAAACGCCTTCCCGGACCACTTCGGTCCTGACTATGACGGACGATCTGTCTGCGAAGTGCTTTGTGTATTCTTTCGGTGCCAATCCCTTGACTATATGCTCGAAAGCCTTCTCAGGCTGACTTTCACGACCGCAAGTGTAGACATCAACCGTTGCGTATTGGTAGCCAGGCCACGTATGCACCGCAACATGGCTCTCCGTGACTAGGGCTATGACCGAGACACCACCCTTTTTACTGAAGAACTTCCACGACTTAAGCTCCACTAGGTGCATGTTCGCTATATTGACGGCCTCTTTTACCAACTTCCTCAGGTACTTCTCGTCAGATATTAGGCGGACGTCGCATCCGTAGAGGTTACCGTAGACGTGCTTACCGACTATGTTGTCCTCGTCTCCCTTGAAAGTGGTCAACTTGTAGCTACTCAACATTTTTTGTCTATTTGCTCTACAAACCAAATTATAAAGATTCACTCGCGCACGTGAGGTCGAGCACCTCTGACAACCCTTCTTCACATCAGTTAACATTCGATGAGAAGTGTCCGCAAGTTATCACAAATTGCTAATTTGTTCGACTATCTATTTTGGAAATGAAACAAAATTTGCACATCGGCCAAGTATCGGAAGTGAGAACAGGTTTGTGAGGGTGTCCACAGGTTTGCGGGTTTTGGCCATAAATGCGCTGAGCTATTTCGATAACACGAAGTGGCTAACCAACTCATGAGGGTCGCTTCACGTTAAAGTTTTTTAAATGGTTCGTGTCCGACTAAAGACGGTAGTTCTTCTTGCCAACAAAAGAGGAAATCATTCAAGTTCTCAGGAGCGTCATCGACCCAGAGCTCGGCGTTGACATAGTCTCCCTAGGGATGGTAAAGGACGTCAGCGTAGAGGGTTCTACTGTTAGGGTGACCTTGGAGCTGACGACGCCGGCCTGTCCGTTTCGTAGCCAACTAAAAGAGAACATGGAGAAGGTCTTAAAGACGGTAGCAGGGGTCTCCGAGGTCAAGGTAGATGTGGTCGCTCGCGTCGCCCCCTCAAGAATCGGTTATAACGTTCTTCCAAGCGTAAAAAACATAATCGCGATCGCCAGCGGTAAGGGCGGCGTCGGCAAGTCCACAGTCGCCGTGAACGTAGGTTTGGCCCTGAGCGAGTCCGGTGCGAGCGTAGGTATACTCGACGCCGACATACATGGGCCCACGATACCCAAGATCTTAAACGTCGAAATGGGGCCTACTAGCGCTGGTAATAAGATAGCGCCAGCGATAAGTTACAACGGCATAAAGGTGATGTCCATAGGTTTCTTCCTCCGAGAGGATGAACCTGTAATATGGCGGGGCCCGCTCGTTGCAAACGCAATCAAACAATTCCTAACTGAGGTTGAGTGGGGCGAGCTGGACTATCTTCTAGTGGACCTTCCGCCCGGAACCGGCGACGCCTCGTTAACGCTGGCACAGAGCATCCCCCTTACCGGTGTCGTCATAGTTAGCACACCCCAAGATGCTGCGCTGAGGATAGCTATGAAGGCCCTGAACATGTTCAGGAAACTGAACGTTGAGATAATAGGCATAGTCGAGAACATGAGCTACTTCGTTTGTCCTAACTGCGGTCATGTGTCCGAAATATTCGGGAGGGGTAACGTCAAGGCCGCCTGCGAGAAGCTTGGAATAAGGTTTTTGGGTGAAGTACCGATAAGCCCAGACATAAGAATCAACGGCGACCTAGGAAAGCCGGTCGTGGTTGCGGCACCGAAATCTGAATCGGCGGAAGCTTTCAGGAGAGTAGCGTATGCTATAGCGGGCAGTGTTTCGGTTATAGCCCACAAGAAGAAAAAAATGGGGGATGCTGGAAGTGTCGCTTGAGAAAAAAGGCCTACCGGCACCTGGGGTTTACGGAAAGGAGGAACTCGACCTATGGAAGTTATTGTCGAGGATGCAAGATGCCCTATCTAGCGGGAGTTCTGGAGCGCTTGCCAGCTTCTTGGGAATCGTCAAGTCCATCGGTAGCAACGGCAAAAGGGTCGAGCACTTGGAGATAGAGGCATACGAAAGGCACGCGAACCCCACGATACAGAGGATATGCGAAGAGACAAGGGAGAGGTTCGGCTTAGAGTTCGTAGGAATATGGCACCTAAAAGGCAGGTTTAAGGTCGGTGAACCCCTCGTACTGGTCGTTGTAGCAGGCAAGAGTAGGAAGGAAGTCTTTCAAGCTTTAGAGGAGGCTGTTAGCAGGTACAAGACAGAACCCGCGCTTTTCAAGAAAGAAGCATACGATGATGGAACGTATGCGTGGCTTGATGCAGGGCACTGATGGACGGTTACTAATGGGCTACGATACCTCATTCTTGTTTAGCAAATTGAGGTAGCAAGACCCTGACGAGCCTCTCCTCACCGGCCATGACGTGATAGCTCGGCGACCTAACCTTCCTATCGCCTACAAATACGTGACCGTGAACTATCAGTTGCCTCGCATGGTGTATTGACGTAGCCATCCCAAGCTTGTAAACAACCGTTTGTAACCTCCTCTCCAAAAAGTCCCTAACCGTAAGCCTTAACACATCGTCCAGCGTCGCCGTGGATGGCAGAACCCCAAGCCTCGCCAGCTTTCCTATAAGCACCCTTTCTTTCTCTTTCCTTTCTTCGCCGCTAAGGACGAAGAGGGACCTAGCTATCGCCCTATACTTCCTGAGGGTTGCTGCCGCCCTCCAAAGCTCTCTCTTGTTCCTTAACCCGTATTCGCCTAGGAGCTTCAGCTCTTCCGCTAAGACATCCGCTTTCCAAGGATGCCTTGGCGTTTCATACTTCTTACGGTGTCTCTTAGGGTCTCCCATGCCTGTAGGCTAGGCTTTGTTGTCCTATTTTTAGCTTTCGGAGACTTTAAGAGAAAAAGTTTATACGGGCTTGCTCTATTACGCGTCATGAACTGTAGCTCGTTAAAGTCTCTCGCGAGCTTTCAGAACTTATTCAAAGAACTTTACATGTCTAGGGATTTGAGTAGGGGTGCTGACAAGACCCTGCTTTGGTTGGTATCGGAGCTGGGCGAGTTGGCCGATGCATATCTGAAGCAAGATGTAAGCTCCATGAAAGAGGAGGCGGCCGACGTGTTCGCATGGCTCTGTAGTTTTTGCAATTTACTTAACATAGACCTCGAAGAGGCTGTCCTGAAAAAGTACGGCAACGGGTGCCCCAGATGCTCCTCGTCACCGTGCAAGTGCCCGGTAAGATAAAGAAATTAAAAACCCCTAATAATAGAATATATTGGATTTGCTACACGAGTACGACATCGGTAAACTTGAAGCGAAGGTTGAACTGAGGAACTTCTGCCCAGTTTGTAAGGGCAGGCTTTCCGAGTGCAGGCCGGCTGTATGCCCATTCGTTAAGAAACTCTCTATGTGGATACCGATGGAAAGGTTCCAAGATAGGATAGTGTTCGGCGCGAGCCCGCCAACAGTTTTCGTAGGCGAATGGGGGTATCCAAAGGTAAACGTGGGACCTGCCGTTTCTGCTATGGAAAAAGACTTTGCGGGTTTACTGGACGTGCACGAAAAATGGTTGGGTTTTTCCATAGATGAGCTCCTACTCATGAGGCTCAGCCTACTCCACGGTAAGAAAAGGATTGGTGTTACCGTAGCGAGGATGCCGAGCAGGTTTATCGAATCTTTCCAAGAACTGGCGATGTCATCTACACCGGTAGATACTGAGATGGAGTTGGAGAGCAGACCCGTGCTAAAGCCTCTCTTCTACGTAAGGGAATCCCCCATGGGCCCTTCAGCACCGCTTCTAAAGATGAGGCTTGCTGAGAACCCCAGCGTTCCAAGGGTTGTCGAAAAGGTGATATCGGATACGGATTTGAAAGCAGAAAACGCTGTCGTAACGATGTACCGCTCAGGTATTAGGCAAGAGCATATAACTCGGCTCCTATCCATCGGCCTCCTCGGCGCGAGGAACGAGAGGAAGATAGTTCCTACGGAGTGGAGTATAACTGCTGTCGATGGGATGATCGGTAAGGCACTCAGAAAGGAAGTTATGAAGTATCCTTTAATAAACTGCTACGAGGTTTACGGGTTTGAAGCCTTACATAATAGAGTTTGCATCCTTCTACTCCCATCAAGATGGATGTTCGAGGTCCTTGAATACTGGCACAGCATGCCCAGCAAACTTCCTTACGCGGACCACGAGCTCCCTAGCTTCCCGGATAGGTATCCCGAGAATATTGGCGGCGCCTATCATGCGGTAAGGCTTCCGGTACTGGAGCACCTATCGGTTAGGAGAAGACAGGCGGCCGCTCTTGTTTTTATTGAGGTCTTCCCTGGCTGGTTGCCGCTCGGCGTCTGGAGACTCAGAGAGATAAGCAGGAAGGCCCTCAGTATGCAACCTACCAAGGCGGGTAGTTTGGATGAAGCCCTATCGCTCTTATCGACGAGGTTGAAACTTCCAATCGAAAAGTGGGTAAGAGCAAGCTGGTTGCTGGACTTCTTGAAAAATCAGACTAAGTTAGAATAAGAGGTAATCGTTTTACCCTGAGAATGTCTGGCAGTAATGGAGAGGGAAGTAGCTTATATGAGCATAGAATCCGTAAAAACGGTGCATACGGATGCCCAAGAAACCTAAGAACACACTCTCACCAAGGTACAAGGCAAGGGTTGGTTACGAGAGCGAGTATGCTTTGGTCAAAAAGCTGGTCGGCAAAGGCTGGCCCGGATGGTATGCTGTGAGAACTCCTGGAAGCGGAAGCGGAAAGATGGCAAAGCCAGACATTATAGCTGTAGAGAACGGAGAGCTGTACGCTATAGAAGTTAAGTCGAGCAGGAAGCCCTATGTCATGCTAAACAGGGAGCAGATTAAGAGGCTCCTCGAATTTTGCAGGATGTTCCGCCTAAGGTGTCCGCATTGTGGAAAGGAATTTGCGGCAAAACCTGTCTTAGCAGTCAGGTTCATGGGTTATGGTTGGGAATTCATCGAAGTCCCGGAGAATATAGACCATCCAATTGTAATAAAAAGAAGACCTAAAGACTCAAGCTCATGATGCATTTTTTCTCGTTTGTACGTGCTTATGTTGCTCTTTTTCCGGTGCCTGCTTAAGCTTTATTATCCTCTCCTCGGCTGGCCTCTCAAAGACTTTTCTTTCGACCTCGCCAAGCTCAATTAGCAAAGGACTGAGAAAGTGGCTGAGCGATGGCGAGTTCTTGAGCCACTTTCTCTCAGAGGGTTTTGACAGGTAACCTATCTGGACGAGAGCTTGGAGTAGATTCGATACGCTCCTCCTCTTCTTCTTATCTTTGGTAATCTCTGGTGGTAAGAGCTCGGCTATCTGCGTTAAAGTGAACGGTTGAACCCGTATGTTTGCTATAGCAGCTAAGATTGCCTCGACATCCTCTGGTTTCAGCAACCTTGTTTTCCAGCTAAGCATTATGACTATCGGGTGAAACTTGCTCATTACGGTGCTCTACCTCTGGTAGAGCTTAAGTATGATGTCCGGGTCTATAATGTTGGTTTTATTACAGGAAGGGCAGACAATCTTCATGGTTTCTCCTTTGCTCTTTAATTCCATCAGTTCTTCGGCGGTGGGCAGCCAGACCGAAGTCCCGGCCCTACAATATCTACATATTATCTTTGCCTTTTTATCGCTCGGTGCCTTGGGAACTTTTTCCCCTGTAGTGGTTTTTACTAGGAATAATGTTGCTTGTTCGGCTTCCTTTGGTGCTCCGACAGACACTTCAGCTTGCATGGATTTGAGGACACTCTTTATCGATTGTAGCTCCTCCTCCAACTTTGCCCTTTTCTCCACTAGGCTTTCGAATTGTTTTTCTAACCTCTCGAAGACCCACTTCGGAACAAACTCTCCGGAGAGGGCTGGTATGACCAGCTCTACCAACCTTTTCCTTGCCTTCTCTAAAAGATGCCCTTCCAACGGCTTCAGCATCGGAAGCTCGCCGCGTTTTATCTTCAGTATGTTGTTCATTTGCTGTATGATGGCCTCTATGTCCTCAGGTTGAGTATTTTGGGGCTCGGAGAGTAGTGTAAGAAAGGACCTAGTGGCGTTTAGCTCATCTTCCAGCTCCTTAAGCATTGTCTGTTTCTTTGATACCTCCTCGTCCAACTTCTTAAGTTCCTCCTTTTTACTCTCTATTGCCGAAATTAACTCCTTTACTGTTCCCTTCACCTCGAGTAATGAAGAGTACTCGACGTAAAGGGTTTCGCGTAGCCTTTTCAATTCCTCAACTTCCTGTTTAAGGCTATCCCGTTGAGACTTCAACTCCTCTAAGGCAGACTTTATCGCACCAACTTCCGATTCGACGCTAAGCAACTCAGCATACTCGCGGAGTAGAGAGTCGCGTTTCATGCTGGCTTCGTTTACACTTGCTTCGATCTCTTTCAATCTTTGCTCCAGCTCCGCTATCTGTTTGCTTAGGTCGCCGGCCTTGATCACCTGCTCAATTACCTCGTTTGGATCGCCCTTTGAACTTTTTATGGAATTCAATACGGCAACAAGTCTCTCGACATCATTTAAGCCTAGCTTGTATTGCTCTAAAACCGAGAGTAAGGAGTTAGCCCTGTTCACTATTTCCAAGGTAAGCTTTCTTTGCTGCATGTAAATCTCTAAATCTTCCTCAAGTCTCGCCCTCTTCCTCTTCAAATCATCTATCGCATACTCTATCGTTACTAGTTCTCTCGCCTTTTTCTCGTACTCCTTTAGCAGGGCGCCTATGCTCTTCCCTGTCTCCTTTTCCAGCCTTCTTAGCCTAGTCATGGCAGCGGCATAGTATCTGATTTTTGTTGGCTCCTTCGAAGCACTCTCGATGGCGTCAAGAAAGTCTTCTAGCTTTTGTAGCGAAATGCCGGCTTTATCCAATCTACGTAATAGTTCTTCTGCTTTCTGGACCGTTTCGCTTTCCTTAGAGATTCCTTCCTCTGCCAAGGGCTTTTCTCTCGAATTTATTCAATCATTAAATATAAAAATATTGTTAGTTGGGACGGACTGGATGTCCGTCTTAATACCCTAGTATCAGTTCCTGCTCGGATTCTTCATCGTTACGCAGTAACTCCGAAATACCCGCTGTCATCATCCGTCACAAAGGTGCATGATGGTCGCTAATTAGCGTTTCAGCCTAAGATATCAGCTACTGTTATTTGCCCCTTATTTTCTACCTTTGCCTGCCTCTTCTTCCTGTCTGGAACTTCCTCCCTCGTGGTCCGCTATAACCTTCTTCGCGAGGTACGGTTTTTGCTGAAAGGTTGTTTTCTATGTTTACATTTGGGATCTTTTCATCAACAATCTCTATTGAACCATACCTTCCAAGGTTTAGCTGCGCGAATCCTTTAAATGGCTTCACAAAAGCGTTGGTGATCATAACCACATCACCTTCGTTTATTTTGTCCACGTTATCGTCCCAAAGAACCAGCGTTATGGCACCAGTCTCGTCAGCAATCAACGTCTCGCTAAGTTTATGCTCTTTTTGGTCAAACTTCGAGGTTACAAATTTCTCTTCGCCCTTTTTTACAACCTTCGCAAGAAGGTTTACCGAGCGGGACCAGGGGCTCAAGTTACCGATTTTTACTAACCCATTCAACCTCTTTTACCACGCTTTTTTTACCATTAGAGCTGGTGGGACGTATTTAAGTGTTTGTATTTTTGTAAGAATGTTCAATTTCAATCAAGATGCCAAGTATGGTTCAAGCCGCCTAAGAACTTCTTCTTTGCCTATGTCGAACAGATAGGGTCCTAACCTAGGACCTCTAGGTATGCCGATGAATATTTCGTAAAGCTTCCTAAAGAATTGCTGAGGCTCTATTCCGTTGGAGCGGGCGAGCTCGAAGATGCTGTGCTGTAGCTCCTCTGGGCTGTTAACCTCGAGTATCTTTGATGCCAATTGCCTGACCGCCATCTTCTCATTCTCATTTAACTCCACTAGACCCCTCTTCACCCTGCCGAACTTTTGTGCATAATTTATTGCCAGCCTAACCCTTCTCAGCACTTCATCATCAATCTTATAACCGTACTTTGCGAGCCTAGAGATTACAAATTCCTCAACTTTTCCTTGAGGGGCAAAACTGGCCAATTCGACGAGGAGGTTATAGGGGACGTGCGTCCTAGGTTGTTTAGGTGGTCTAAGGTGATGAATGTATTCGTACAGACCCTTTAAGCGCATCTCAGCCGTTTTTGTAGCTGCCTTTTGCTTGCCGAAGTAAACGTCCTCTATGTAATCGACCTCGTCCATTAGCTTAGGTATGCTCTTGTAGGAGACTCTCCTAGTTCCAGCGTACCTTTTATACACAAGGAGGAGCAAACTCTCGGGCGTCCCATATTTCAACCATTCCTGCGGTGTGAAGACGTTGCCTGCAGATTTAGATATCTTCCTCCCACGCTCATCCAAAAACATCTCGTACCTGATATGATAGGGTGGCATGAAGCCAAGAATACGTTCAGCTACTATGTCATTCACCTTAACAGAATCCGCTATATCTTTTCCATAAGCCTCGAATCTTATATCGAGCCTAGCCCATCTGGCGGCAAACTCTACCTTCCAAGCCAGCTTCCCCTCACCTTTCCTTATGTCCGCTTCGCCCTCGTATCCGCACCCTTCTACCTTCCTACCCTTTATCTCGACACCCTCGCATCTGTACTTTACGATGAACCTTTTCTGGTCATATTCGTATGCGCTTGCCGTGTATATCCTGCCGCAATTTTTACATACAGGGAAGTATGGGAGAACCTTCAGGAACTTGTCTTGACCTACTATCTCATATATTATCCGGCCTATGGTTGATGAATTCCTTAGAATTTTGTCTATCTCGTTTACCAACATGCCATCCTCATAAACCTTCTTGGCTGAAAAGAATCTGTACTCTACACCAATGGTGTCAAGAGCGTCCCTTAACATACCGCTCATGTGCTCGCCATAAGAATTGTGGCAACCAAACGGGTCTGGTATATGGGAGACGGGCTTTAGTAAGTACTCCTGGAGCCAAGAGGGCATACCAGAGGGCACCCTTCTCAGACCGTCCATATCATCTGCGAAGGCTATGGTTTCAGAATTGTAGCCCATGTTCCTGAGAGCCAGCGTTACACCATAAGCCCTTACAGCATCCGATAGGCTTCCGACGTGTGGTATTCCTGAAGCACCAAGGCCACTTTCAGTTCTTATCATGCTTACGTCTCTTCCGGAAGATATTTCGCGCTCGATTATCTTGCTGGCTACCGTGTCTAACCACGTTCCTTTTCCGATTATCTCATCCTTTTTCATCAGGCAAAAGCCCCATAGTGTGACGAACATTAAAAGTTTTAGCTCGGATAAGCAAGCCTATCAAAAGCTGGAAAGTCGAGCGACCACGCACATAGAAACTTTGTCAAAACGGACAGAGAAACCAGCCTCCCTTAGCCTCTTCATCACACCCGTCCAAAGCTTTATTCCCCTTTTTATTCCAGGCTGGCCGACATAGTGAATCAAAATGCCGCCTGGCTTTAAGACCGTGGCAAGCTTCCTATAAAATTCCAAGCTGTAAAGGTGACCAGCGAGGGAAAGCCGCGGCGGGTCGTGTATTATAACGTTAAACTCTCTTTCAAAAGAATCTAGAACCTCATACACATCGCCAAGGATTATCTCAACGTTCTCGTTAGCCAAACCTCTTGACCAAGGATTAATCCTAGCAAGCTCTAGCACGTTCCTATCAACTTCCACGGTGACAACAGAAGCCGCGCCCCTCGAGATAGCGCCTATGGCCGTGTAGCCCAAGCCCATACAAGTATCTAGAACGCTCTTACCGCGAAAACTTTCAACATTCCTAAGCTTAAGCTTCGTATCTTCATCCGGCGTAACATCCTTTACCCTATGCATGTGTATCCCGTCAATCTCCAGAGTCGGCGGCCTTCCCCATTTCACCATTACGAGCTTATAAAAGTGCTCGCCGACTATTGCCGCCGGCTCCACCGTCCCTGCTCTCAAAATGTACACATCTCGTGGTCTTTTCGCGGACTCTTCTATTACCTTCCAATCCACAAACCTCCCTCTGACTTCTACACCCTCCTTTGTTAATCTACACGGCTCTTTCGAGAGCGCGAGATCGAAAGAGAGCATGACTTCGGAAAGGTTACACTTCTTAGCGTTGAGCAGTTCTTTCGCGACAGGTTCTGCAAGCAACGGTTCGTTGAGTGGTTCAAACTTCATCATAGAATGGTTAAAACCCAGTGTATTTAAGCAAAATCCTGTGATAAAGGCGAAGGCCGCAATACTAACATCAACGAAGGATACCGCATCGATGCTTGTAAGGAGTATTTTGTTAGAAAACTTTGGATTTAAGGAGACTGACCAGTGCCTTAGCGGTAACCCTGTATTCATGAAAAATGACGTGGCCCTTGTGACACTTGATGTACCGCTAATACACGCAGAGGGCATAGATGAGATGCTAGACGTATCCCTAATCGTGGCTACCTCGAAGCATGTATCGGAGAAGGGCATAAGGGCGCTGCTTACGCATCCTGTCGGAAATTGGGGCCCGGATACAAGCCAAGGCGGTATGGCATTCAAAGTTTCTAGAACGTCTTGTGCTGCACTCACAACGTCTTTAATGACGCTTTACGAAGAGTCGAGCTCGCTACGCGGCTGGTCAGTAGGTCTTGAGGTAACGCATCATGGCCCCTTTAGTACAAAGCCTATGATATTCGTGGAATTCGGTGGCCCGGAGAATGAGCTAAACAACGTTGACGCGGCCGAGGTCGTTGCAGCCGCAGCGGTTGCTGCGATTGAAAGGCCAAAGCTTTTGGAACCTGCTATAGGCTTTGGGGGCGGACACTATGCTCCACTATTCACAAGACTCGTACTCTCTGGCGAATACTCGTTTGGCCACATGATACCGAAGTATGCCTTTCCGGTAACCAAGGAGGTCATGCTACAGGCTTTTGAGATGACAATCGAAAAGCCCGAGGTAGCAGTCATAGATTGGAAGGGCATTCCTAGTGCAGATCGTCAAGCGCTTCAGTCGATGTTAGAGGAATTTGGAAAAAAGGTAGTAAAGAAAAAGTGAATCCGTAAAGGTTACAGTAAACATTTATTATCGCATGTTCGTAAGTGCTCGTCGATATGAGTGAAGTTAAGAAAATAGTGAAAGAATCCACGATTGCTGAGATACTGTCAGTCACCGGTGGTGTTGTAGCAGGCATCATTCTCTCTTCGATGACCGGCATTCTAGAAAGGGTTCCTGGCATGCTGGCAGCGATACCGGCTTTCCTGAACATGAGGGGGGCTATATTTTCTTCGTTTGGTGCAAGGATTTCTACAAGGCTCCATATCGGCGAGCTGGAACCTGTTTACAGGTTAAAGGGCCTTGCCCTTGAGGAGATTCTTGCATCCTTTACTTTAGGCATATCCCAATCGGTACTTATCGGGATATTTGCGTATCTGGTATCTTTATGTATGGGTGTCAACCCTTCTTTGCTGTATTTGTTGGGAATTTTTGCGTTTGCAGGTTTTCTTTCTAACGTGATAATGATAACCATAACGTTCTTTTCAGACATATGGCTTTATAGGCGCGGGATAGACCCAGATAACGTCATCGGACCATACATAACGACAGTTGGTGATACGATAGGTCTCTTAACAATTATAGCCTCGGCTAAGGTGTTGGGCCTATGACCAAGGTTTTCTGGAAGCTCTTGAAAGAAAGCCAAATACCTCTGACCTTGGCTGCAGCTTTCGGAGTACTTTCGGGAGCCCTGCTGGAGATGCGACTAGAGTCCCTCATATCATTACCCATATTATTAGCTATAGTCCCGCCGCTTAACGATATGGCTGGCGATTTAGGTACGATCATCGTGGCAAGACTCACGACAGCCTTCTATCTTGGTTCGGTCGAACCGAAATTGCGTAGGAACAAGGGCCTGCGTATGAACCTGCTTTCACTCATGTTGGTTAGCACAATAGTTGTGTTCTACATAAGTTTCATCCTTTCCCCTGTTTACTCACTAACATTGAATACGGGCGAAATGTTGCTCACCGTGTTTGCCATAGTCGTGCTTGCCGGTATGATGGGTGTTTTCTTCACGTTATTGTCTGGCATATTCCTATCAGTGTTAAGCTTCAAGAAGGGATACAACCCCGATACCGTGGTGATGCCCATAATAACCCTCATAGGAGATTTTTTGAGCATCGTAAGCATCCTGTTCGTTGCAAAGGTTTTTGGTTTAGTCTAGCCTTTATAAAGGATTGTGCTAAATTATATATCGAGCTTGCATAATAAAAATAGCGAGGTTAGGAGGTGCAATTGTCTAAAACCTCCAGACAACGGAAGTTAAAACCTGCAAATTTGAAGGATATAATAATCCAAATGAAGGATACATCAGAATTGATGTTAGACCTTGCCTTCTCGACGATACTCTTTGAGGAGGACTATTTTGCAGAAGAAGTTCTCGAGCTTGAAGAGAAGATGACGGAGTTGTGCTTCAAAGCAAGAGAGGTTGTAATGCTGGCGTCAAGAGGTATAAAAGAAGTTGAGAGCCTGTCGGCGGTCCTTCAAATAATTCAGGCTGCCGAAAAAGTCAGTAACGCTGCCGTTGAGATAGCGACAATAGAGCTCAGGGACATCGGCCTTCCAAAAGCATTCTTTAAGACGATGCACCTCATCGAGGAAACGATAACGTCCTTAGTCGTACCAGAAAATTCAGCCGCTATCGGGAAGCGACTAGAGTACATAGAGAAGGAGACCGGTATGCAGATAATTACGATGAAGAGGGACGGCCAATGGTTGATAAAGCCTGATGGTAAAATAACTTTGAAGGCGGGCGATAGATTAATAGCGAAAGGACCGTTCGAGGCTCTTTCCAATTTTGAGGTTTTCGTATTGGGCAAACACGTCATGATACCGAGCGTATCGGAATTGATGGAGCCCAATTCTCAAAGGAGGATACGTGAAATTTTGGTCGAAATGATGAACCTTTCGCAACTTTCTGTGGATCTTGCATATTCCTCGGCGATCTTTTACAATAAAGAGATAGCTGAGGAGGTGTTAAAAGTGGAAGAAAAAATGGACCGTATGCAGGAGACCGCAGAGCACGAAATCCTGCTTTTTGCAAAAGTGACTGATAACGTAAAGCTTTTGAGAGGACTATTGAGGCTTGCTTGGGCGTTAGAGACCATAGCGGATGCTAGCGTTGAGATGGCAAACGTAGTCTTGAGCGGTGTAGCCCTACATCCAATATTTGTGTCAGCGATGGGTGAAAGCGATGAGGTGATAAGTAAGATAGAAGTCAAGCCAAATAGCAAGCTGGACGGTCTGACCGTTGCGGAGTGCGGACTTCAGTCTGACATGGGCATCCAGATAGTGACGATAAGAAAGGCACTTACAGGTAAATGGGAATACTATCCGAAAGGCGATACTAAGATAGAGGCCGGCGACGTCCTTATAATAAAAGGTAGTAAGGAGGCGATCGATTCTCTCATCAGCCTAACCACAACGGAGAGTGCTCCGAATGAGTCCGGACAAGTTTAATCTTATAGTAACGACGGCAAGGGGGATGGAGTCGATCTCAGCATCTGAGCTAATAGATATACTAAACCGCATGGGCGATCCATCTCCTAAAGTCGAACAGACTAGAATCTCAGGACTTCTAACGGCTAAGACCTCTCTAAACCCTTTTGAGGTTGTTGAGAAGTTGAAGGAGATGATCGAAAAAGAGCCGTGGCTCATCAGGAACATACAAAGGGTCATACCGATCGAAGAGGTCGTAGAAACGAATACAGAAAAGATAGCGGATGCCGCCTTTAGGCTTGCCCAAATCATACCCGAGGATCATACGTTCAGAGTCACCGTTGAGAAGAGGCATACGCAACTTTCTAGCAGGGAAATAATAGAGGCAGTGGCTGCTAGAATCAACAGAAAGGTCAACTTAGAGAAACCAGACTGGATTGTTCTCGTCGAGGTTCTGGGTGGCTTAACTGGCATATCCGTAATCAAGCCGAACCAAATATTCAGCGCATCAAAGCACGGTTAAGCAATCTAGCCGATATAACTTCTTGCTATCCTTAGTGCTTTCCTCACGACGTCAGTGGCCGACTTACCAAAGACGTACGTCATAGGTTCCAAGCCGACACCTCCTTTATCGAATACAACGTCCAGATCATTATACTTCCTGAAAGCGGCAGCAATTGCTTCTATCACGGCCTCTTCACTACTTACATCCCCTTTTTCCGTATAAGCTACGTTCATGCCGAGCTTCTTAGCTGCAACCTCGACCCCTTCATCGTATTTCATATTCATGACTGCTCTTACGTCATTCTTGATAGTCCTAACCCGCAGAAGCACCTTCGCCATATGCTTCGAGGCACCAAACTCGGGCTTACTCATGGGTTTTGGCCGGTCCTTTAGGGCAACAATTCTTCCCGGTACAGCGGCAACATCCATCTCGGACTTAGCCTCTTTTAACGACATGGCGATGTTGACTGCCACCTCAGGTATCAGCTTAACGAAATAGCTTGACTCTTCCAGCATATAGAGCGCATGCTCCATATCCCTCAGTATCTCCATGTGTTCGATTGATGGTTGTGCTGGAGCTTTGAGGCATACGTCGCACTCACCCAACGACGGGTACAGACTTTTATGATAGTTGCAAAGTAAGCCCCTCGAAAGCATCCCCCTCCAAAAGGCGTAGAATGTCTCGTTTGCCTTCCCTATATTCTCCACTATGTCGTTGGAGACTAGCTTCACAAGCTTATCAACTTCATCTAAAGGTATTCCTATAGACTTAAGCTTCTTCCTGTAATAGTCGGGATCTTTTGATAGATATAGACTAATAGCAGCTTGTGTTATTCCGAGAAGGTTAGCTATCTTCGATTGACTCAAACCGCTTTTCCTGAGCTCGAGCGCAACCAGACCTCTAATCGCTGGCAAAAAATCTCGAACCATTATCTCGCACGGAGGAAACATCCTGTTCCGTTGCTGTGTTTATTATGGTGGCTTTATAACTTTTTTATGTTGTTACGTTAAGAGTAAAAACGTATTTGTTTTGCCGCTTCTATACTTTGTAAAGGTTGAGACGCTTTGGCTCATATCATGCAGCTTCCCAATATAGTGATCATCGGAAGGAACCTGAAGGATAAGGTCGCCGAGGTCGTGCTTACAGCATCAGGCGGTCAACCGGTACTCATAATTACGGGAAAGACCGCCTATAGCATATATGGGCGCTCGGTTTCTGAAGCGATAGCAGAAGGGACTGAAGTCGAAGTGCACAGTGTTGAGAACGAGATCTCCCAAGAGTTGAATACCATTCGTAAAATTCTTTCTAAAAGAAAGTTTGGTGCGATAGTTGGGGTAGGCGGCGGTAGGATAATAGACATAGCTAAAGCTTTAGCTCATGAAGCAGGCGTGCGATTCGTGAGTGTTCCGACAGTTGCATCTCACGACGGCATAGCGAGCCCCATGGTCTCTGCGATAGACAGCAATCAACAGTACTCCAGAATGACGAGCATGCCGTTTGCCATAGTGGCAGACATAGACGTCATAGAAAAGGCTCCGCATAGATATGTGGCGAGCGGTTGTGGGGACCTTGTGGCTAAGTACACGGCAGTCAGAGATTGGAGGTTGGGTCACAAGGTTACTGGCGAGTACTTCGGTGATTATGCAGCAAGCCTCGCATACATGAGCGCAGAGATAATTTTCAGGAATGCAAAAAAGATAGGTAAAAGAAAACAAGACAGCATCAGAACGGTCGTTGAGGCCTTGATAAGCGCAGGTGTGGCAATGGGTATAGCTGGAAGTAGCAGACCATGTAGCGGCTCCGAACATTTGATATGCCACGCATTGGGCCGATTGATGGAAGATCCGCCGTTACACGGCGAAAGGTGCGGGGTCTCCACGATATTTACGGCATTAGCGCATAAAGCCGCATGGAAAAAGGTCAAAGCTGCGTTGTCTTCAATAGGCGCACCATCGAATTTATCAGAATTGGGGGTTGACGAGCAGACATTCGTTAAGGCAGTTATCATGGCACCGGATATAAGACCGGATAGATACACAATACTCCATAAACTAAGACTGACAGAGTCGGACATAAGGCGAATGCTTAGGGAAGCCGAACTTAGTTAAAGCTTCAGCTTTGCGTAAGCTTCCTTCAGGTTTTGCTCAACCTTTCCTTTTATCTGCTCGTAGTAGTTGTTGCCTTTAGAGTCTATGATGACAAACAGCGGTCCGAACTCTTTTACCTCCATGACCCAGATGGCCTCGGGAACGCCCAAATCTAGCCAGTGAACACCTGAAATCTTCTGGACGGCCTTGGCACCTAGGGCACCGGCGCCTCCGGTGAATATCGTGTAAACCGCACCAAACTTTTTACAAGCCTCCGCCGTGCGTTTTCCCATACCGCCTTTTCCTATGATTATTCTCACTCCAGACTTCTCTATGAAGTCGTACTCATATGCCTCTATCCTAGTGCTAGTCGTAGGTCCTGCGGATACGACCTCCCACTCACCGTCTTTTTTCTTGACTATTGGTCCCATGTGGTATATTGCCATGCCCCTGAAATCCACTGGGAGTTTCTCCCCTTTCGCTATGAGCTCAAGCGCCCTCTTGTGGCCCGCATCCCTTAACGTGTATACAGTTCCCGTGAGGTACACTATATCGCCGATCGAAAGTTTTCTAACATCCTCCTCACTGACCGGTGTTCTCAAATAATATTCCGCCATACTTACACCTCCTCCTCAAGGAAGCTATGGCTTGGATAAGTAACTTTCCCGTCTGCCGTAATTCTCATCGTCGCTCTCCTGGCCGCCCAGCAGAAAACCATGACGGAGATGGCATACGTGGCTGGATGTCTCTCGGCTATTTCAACGTGCACGTCCAGTGCCGTAGGCCCGCCACCAGTACCATGAACACCCCATCCCAACGAGTTCACAGCATCCAAAAGCTTCTTCTCAATCTCCGCAACTTTAGGGTCGGGATGTCTTTCGCCTACAGGCCTCAATAAACCCTTTTTAGCCATCTTGGCGGCTATCTCGCCCGTAGCTCCTATGCCGAGTGCTATGATGTTTGGCGGGCAAGTTCTGGGACCTGCGTCGAATGCCGTGTCTATCACAGCCTTTAACGCACCTTCCAGACCTTCAGCCGGTGTAAGCACCTTCATCATACTTACGGCCTCGCTACCTCCGCCCTTAAGCATCACCGTTATCTCTGCCTCGTCGCTGTTTGGGACGATCTCCCAATCTATCCAAGGTAGGTATTTGCCTACGTTGTTTTCCGTATTCTTGCCCGTTATAACGTCCACGACGTTCGGCCTAAGGGGTATGAGCTCCGTGGCCTTGGCTGTAGCCTCGCGCAATATTCTCGGAAGAGAACCCATGTACGGGAACTTCTCACCAACTTTGACGTAAAAGAGAATAGCGCCTGTATCTTGGCATAAAGGTCTCTTCTCTTTCTCGGCTATTTCGAGGTTGTCAAGGATTGCGCGGAGCATCTTCTTCTGCAGTTCACCCTTTTCTTTATTATATGCCTCCTCCAGCGCACTTTTAACATCCCTCGGAAGGTATACGGCGGCAGCCATCAGAAGTTTAATCGTGGCTTGCTTTATCTTCTCCTCAAATTCCTGAGGAGAAATGCCAGCACCAACCAAGACCCATCGAGTTTATGTTGAAAGCTTCTTATGTATATATTTTTTACGCGTATAAAATTTGCATCGACGTAATGCGACTAAACTTAAATACGGTACGGCATTGTAAATTAACATAAGATGGTGAATGACGGATTGAAAGATGTAAAGATTTTAGATCCTGAAAAGATCGAATGGAAACCAATCGAGCAATACCCTAAGGGCGCTTGGAGCAAGATGCTTTATGTTGATGAAAAAACTGGGGCCACGGCGATGATTGTTAAATTTGACAAAGGTTTTCGCGAACCACCCCATACTCATCCGTCGAATCTGCACATGATTTTTCTAAAAGGAAAGCTGGTTGATGCTAAGGGCAACGAAATAAGGGCAGGCATGTACGTCTTCGTGCCTGCAGGCGTAGAGCACGGCCCGTTCGATACGCCCGAGGAGTGTATATTTTTCGCATACTTCGATGGACCGCCGTAGTTTAGTTTAAAGTCTAGAGGAAAGCTGGCTCCGACTCAAAGGTTGGTAAGTTAGCCACCGCTTTGAGCTGCTGTATGACCTTCTCCCTTATTTCTCTGGCGGTTGGCAAATCTGCGACGATCTTGCCCTGCTTTATCAAGGGCTTAAGCAAAGGCTTAACTGGTCGGTTACATTTGGGACATACATCCAGCTCTTTCGTCCACGGGACTATTGTGTCATGGAACATATCGCACCTGTAGACTTGCTTCCTTCCGGGAAGCTTGCCCTTTTTCGACTTTGGTTGCCCATTTACCTCGACTATGTCAAGGGCAATGTCTACAGACGGAGGGAATGCGATCGAGGTCCCGACACCAAAACCATCCACAACGTCTCTCAACCCCTTAATATCATCTTCGTCAACCCCACCGCTGACAAATATCTTAACGTTTTCATATCCTAAAAGCTTGAGTGTCCATCTCGTCTCCATTACTATCTTCCTCATGTTTCCTCTTCTAGAGCTCGGTGTATCGAACCTAACACCATACAACCTATCTCCAAGACTTTCTGCCGCGAGCACAGCCTCTACTCTCTCATCAAACCACGTATCACAAAGGGTGATCCTAGGGACTTCGGGGGGCATGAATTCATCAAAAGCTTTCCAAGCCTTTACCTGGTCGCCAAACGTTATTATCATAGCATGCGGCATCGTTCCCACAGGCTTTTCACCCATCATTTTCGCGCCCAAAACGTTTGATACAGCATCGCAACCGCCTATGAACGCCGACCTATCCACCATGGGCGCTATCGTTGGATGTACGCACCTTATGCCGAAAAATAATAACGTTTTATCACCCGCCGCCAACTTACATCTGGCCGCCTTTGTTGCGATGCTTGTGCTGTGACGTAGGACTCCAAGAATTGACGACTCCATCTGACCAAAGGATACATAGTCTCCTTCCAGCCTTACAATTGGCTCCATCATCCTAAACATCGTCCCTTCTTCCATGGCGTAAACGTCAATCGGTTTCCCCTCGAGGATGTAAGCCATCTCCTCTATGCCGCCCAAGATTGCCCATTCGTAACCCGCAGGTAACGAGTACGCGTGTGCCTCCATGGCTACTGAAACTTTATCCAGATTGGACCTCTTTATGACCTCGGAGGCCCTTTCGAAGTATACGTCGGTCACCCTTCCTTCCTTTATGTCAGACTCGGAGGCTACGTAGAGTTTAGGCAACAAATTCACCCTTAAGGTACGAAATCTAGCAGTTCGGAGCTGGTTAGTGTGCCCTTGTATAGAAATGATATTTGGCGGAGGGCTGCTAGCTGGTCGAACTCAGTAAGCGCAGATACACAATCAACCGGCAAGTACACTTTGTAGAGGTTTAGGGCAGCAGAACCTGCCGTGTGTAAGACACAGATGTTGGATACGGTCCCTGTGATAACTACGTTATTTATTCCCCTTATCCTGAGTATGTGGTCCAATGGTGTCCCGAAGAATGCATCGTATCTCAGCTTCTTTATGATTACCTCACCTTCAACGGGTTTCAATTCCTCGATTATCTCAGAGCCCCAAGTACTGGCTACTGCATGCTTCCCCCATATCGGGAATTCTGGATCATCCTCCATGTGCCAGTCTTGCGTGAATACGACGGTAGCGCCGCTTTTCCTAGCCTTTTCCAGTAGACGTTTTATGTTCGGAATCGTACGCTTCGCCGCCTCGCCCACGTATAGCTTGCCCTTTTCATTCACAAAATCATTCTGCATGTCCACGATTATTAAGGCGGAAGTTTTTGCATCCAGAGTAACCTTCTGCGGTTCAGGTATGCTTGGTACCTCAACCATTTTCAAGAACGATCACCCTGCTATGCTCATAAGTGATATGCGGTTTCTCTTTAACCGTTGTTTATAGGCAAAAAATTCATAGAATTATGCTGCATTCTGCATTTTTTGCTGAATCTTTTAGAATGAAGTTTGTCTTATAAAGAAAAAAAGATGATTTACTGCTGCTTTGACTAAAAGCGCTTTATAACGGAAACGGTGCCGGAGGAATGGGTGCCTAACAATTTGTACGAGAAGTTTGACTCCAAACTCCATAAACACATAGAATCAATAGGGTCCTATGAAGTATGTACTTATTTAGCTCTAAGCATAACAAATGGATGATTGGCTATGGAAATAAGACAGGTCGATATTTCAGATAAAGTTCCCGAGAAAAGGGTTGCAATAGCAGCAGGCCGCATAAAGCTTAGGCCCGAGACCGTTGAACGTATAAGGAAAGGTGAAGTGGAGAAAGGCGACCCGCTACAAGTAGCAAGGCTCGCTGGGATACAAGCGGCCAAACTCACGCCCCTGCTTATGCCATTATGTCATCAACTCAAGTTGGAACATGTTGAGCTAGAATTGAGACTTACCGACTCGGCGGTGGAGGCAACAGCAAAGGTTGTTGCTACGGAAAAAACCGGTGTGGAGATGGAGGCACTTACCGCTCTAACGGTCGCACTTCTTAATATTTGGGACGTAGTTAAAGCGTATGAGAAGGATGAAAACGGACAGTATCCTGTCACAGAGATATCGAACATCAGGGTTATCAGTAAGGTGAAGCAGCGCGTTGACGTCCCATGAACTTCATAGGAGAAGGGCACCAAAAAAGGTCAACATGGCTATAGTAACCGTAAGTACTTCCAGATACGAGCAGAAGATGAGGGGTGAGGATTATACCGATGAATCTGGTGACATCTTAGCGAACGGCATGCTTGCCAAGGGCTACGACGTAGTGTGTCGCGAACTTATTAGGGATGATATAGGACAAATAAGGTCGGTACTGCTCGCTTTGCTGAACAGGAACGATGTCGATGCGATATTGTTTTGTGGCGGAACGGGCATAACAAAGACCGACCTTACGATAGAGGCCGTGGAGCCCTACTTAGAAAAGAGGCTAGATGGGTTCGCTGAAATTTTCCGGATGTTAAGTTACCAAAGAGTGGGCTCTGCTGCAATACTCTCGAGGGCTATAGCTGGCATAGCAAGGGAGAAGCTAGTCGTCTGCATACCGGGCTCGCCCGACGCTGCTAAAACTGCTCTCGAACTTCTCGCCGACGAGCTGCCGCATATAATTTACATGGCGAGGAGCTAAACAGGTATGAGGCTCACTTTTCTCGGTACGGGCTCAATAATACCGACACCCAACAGATTTTCTTCGGCGATACTCGTCGAAATAGGAAACGAGAGGTTTCTCTTGGACTGCGGTCCTGGGACCTTAGAAAAGCTCAGGAGAAGCAATGTGGATCCGAACACCATATCAAGGATATTCTTGAGCCATTATCATATAGACCATATGCTCGACCTTCTGGCCATAGTGAAGCTTAGGGCCTTCGACCGATACGGTGGCCCCTCCCTTAACCCTTTACTTCTTAAGGTTTACGGCCCGCCAGGTCTTAATGCTTTAGTAAGTCATCTTTTCGAGAAAATACCTCAGTTCAGGTATATCTCGGAAAGCTTGTCATGTTTGAGGTATCTTGAGTTAAAGGAGGTAACGAAGGGTCTTGTGGAAGAAGGAAGTAAATGGCGCGTAACGTGTGCACCGGTTAAGCATTATAACGGTGTGGCGTACAAGATCGAGGCCGAGGGTAAGAGCGTAGTTTACTCCGGGGATACAATTCCAGACGAAAACCTGATAGAGCTTGCGAAGAATGCGGACGTTCTGATACATGAATGCTCGTTTCCTGAGGAGCAGCTCTTAGGACTTCATACCTCAGAAAAGGGGCTAGCTGAGGTGGCTGCTAAGACGAGGCCGAGACTTCTGATACCCATCCACCTTTACCCAGCGTGGGAAGGAAGGGAGGATGAGCTTAAGATGCTACTGAACGAAACCTTCAGCGGGAACGTCATTGTGCCAAAGGACCTTGAGAGTTACGAGATTTAATCAGGCATACATCGGCTTTCTTTCAGCTGCTTCTGCAACATCTCTTAACGACCGTAGTCTGTCTTGCATAACCTTTGCCTCTCGGTAGAGTGGCTCTAGGTCTATCTTTATCCTAGGAACAAGCTTCGTTAAGGTTTCTAACAACATTGCAGCTGCGGCAAAAAGCGGCGTATCTTCTGTCACCTCTGCTAAAAGCACCACGACATCGAAGTTGTTCCATCTTCCTTCGCAAAGCAGGACTCCGGGGACGCCCGGAACGACACCTATAGCTAGCTGTTCTATACCAGCATTAGATAACATCTCCCTCGCCTTTGCCGTGCTGCCGATACCGTAAATCTTCGCCTCACCGGATTCTTTGGGAACACTCAACGTTGAGACTATCATGTCACAGCCATTCCTTAAGGACCATTCTATGATCATGTTGGCTGCAGCTCTTGAAAGCCAGAGCGGCAAGTTAAATTCCGATAAGAATGTCGCTAACTTTAACTCCTCCTCAACATACACTCTCGCAGGATACCTTGGCTTGCCTCCATAAACAAAGGCGACGGGAGGGAAATGGGCGGATTCTAGGAAAGCCACTTGGTCCATTTTCAGATGCGCCACGAGATAGCTGGCCACAAGTGAAGTAACTAGGCTTGAAGATGGAAAACCGTCTATTACGATGCCCCCTCTCATGTCAGGCCTCTTGTATTCTTTAATTTTTATTATCTCAGAAGCTTCGTACGCCATAAAGAACTTTATACAAATTGACGTTTATAAAATTTATTTATGGGACAGACTAGCTGCTTGAGCAATAGAACAGCAGTTAGGTAACAAACGTTTAAAAAGAGATGCTTAGAAAACCCGACCGGGGGAAGTTGCTTGGCTATACTAAGCGACTTGGATCTGTTGAACTACATCAGGAGTGGAAGGTTGTTAATAGAGCCTTTCGAGGAAAGCACCGTCAGGGAAAACGGTGTAGACCTTAGAATTGGTGGGACTATAGCTAGGATGAAGAACATCGGGAGACCCCTTGACACTAGAAACGATAACGTCGAGGATTTCTACACAATTGAAAGCGGCAGCAGTTTTATAATAAACCCCAGGGAGCACGTACTTCTCCACACAAAGGAGTACATCAAGCTTCCGATCGACCTAATGGGCTTCGTCAACCTCAGGAGTAGCTATGCAAGGGTGGGTTTGAGCATACCGCCGACGATAATAGACGCCAACTTCGAGGGGCAGTTGACGATAGAGCTCGTTGGCGGAGATTTTCCGGTCAAGCTTTATGAGAATGACAGGTTCATACACGTTGTCTTTGCTAAGCTAACATCGCCCGTGGAGAAACCCTATAGGGGGAAATATCAGGGACAGAGAGGCATAAGGCTTCCTTCATTCAAATAACGATGCACTAGCTTGAAGCCTTAAATATTTCCCATCAGGTTGCTGAATCAACGGCAATGAGCGAGACTAAACAACAAGTTGAGCAGAAGCAAAGTCAAAAGAAACCTCTATGGGGAATTGTCCACATCTACTCTAGCTACAACAACATCATAGTTCATGTAACGGACTTGAGCGGTGCCGAGACGATCGCCAGAGCTTCTGGTGGAATGTTCGTTGATGCCGGAAGGCTTGAGCCAACACCATATGCTGCCACAAGGGCGGCTAACTACGTTATGGAGATTGCGAAGCAGAAAGGTATATCCGCCGTCCACATTAGGGTTAGGGCTCCTGGTGGTGTGAAGGCGAGGACACCAGGCCCGGGCGCTCAAGCCGCAATTAGGGCTATAGCCAGATCCGGCGTCCAGATCGGTAGGATAGAGGACGTCACGCCTCTTCCCCACGATAGCATAAGAAAGAAAGGCGGAAGAAGGGGAAGAAGGGTCTAGAAGCATTGAAGGTGGAGCGTAAGAATCTTGGCAAGATGTTGGGCTATGTTGTGGATATTGCGCCGAATATAAAGTGGGGCAAATTTCTATACACCATTAAGCTAGTGGTGACGGGTCTCCCTAACGTTCTGATCCAGAACAGAGAAGAATTATTGGATTGGATCTGGTACGGCTCTGCCGTAAATGTAGAGGTATCGAGCGTTCAGCAAGAAGATAAAGTAAAGTTAGTCGTGGACAACGTGTCGCCAAATGAATACGAGTCTTCCATACAACCAGTACCGGTAAGCATCTTAAGCTTTGATGCTCAAACTGGAGAGCTGGTACTCAAAAGGGACGATGGCCGCACGTTGACTCTTAGGGTCTATGAAGAGCACGTGAGGGACGAGCTTTTAGCAACCTCTGAAAAGGACTTCTACGCGCTATTTCTCGAGAAACCAGTTGGGCTAAGGATAATCGGCCTTATACGTTTATCGAAATATAAGCTCTTTAACAGAGCCAAAGAATTGGCTAATTCATTCATCCCTTCATTCTTAGAACATAATCTCTGTAAGATGTGACACCAAGCCTCTCGACAGCTCTCTCGAAGTCCAGCTCCGTTTCTATTCCCAAACTATGCATAGCCTCGTTTGCTTCGTCTATCGTCTCCGAGTTTGCCACAACCTTTGCTAACTCGCTTGCTTCGTAAAGTATTCGAGCGTCGAGAAAAAACGTTATGCTTGAAAAGATAGATACTTGCGCAACCCTTGTCCCCTCCCTTATCGGTACATTACCCCTCACGCCCTTAGCTGCCATGACGGCGAGCTTACTCGCCTCAGTATTCAACCCCTCTGACAGGAACTCCATAAGCTTCACGTCATCTTGCGTCATGCCCAACGCACCGAGTAAACCACCCATCGAGGCTATTTCGGACAATCTCGACTCCAGCTCTTGCGGCTTAAGCTCACCGTCACATCCCAACCCCACTACGCCCACTATGCTCTTGACACCAGAGTTAACCAAGGCTGCGAGTACTAAGGAATCGCATAGAGGGGATTTGAGACCTTCCTCCTTTCCAGTGGCTAAAACATCCCCTCCGACATCGATTCCGACGATGAAGCCTATACCAAGTTTATCAGCCATTTCACGAATGCCGCCCGCAAGGCCTTTGGCTCCCTTAGTTAAATCTAAAAGCAGAACCTTCTCACCTAACTTTGCGGATAATCTGCATGCCTGTGGTACAGCTCCGCCTCTTATTCTGGTTTGACCTCCAGCTAAGCATACTGTTTCGCTTAAAACTTCTTCTATGTTATCTAGCTCGTCCAAGGACCTCGGGCCGGGCTTTGGGTCTACGATGAACCTTTCCCATAAGGCTGAGCCTATCAATACTTCGAACTTATCTCTCCTTAAAGAGTTTCTTGTTGGTATCGTTCCCAGCACATCACCACCGCCGCCTATACCCACGACTGCAACTCTCCTAGTACCTTTTAGGTTGAAACGTTCCCAGTCCATGAATGACACCCGAACCTTCAAAGAAGCGCCTTCGCAAGCTTTATCGCAAAGATTGGATGGGTTAGCAACTTCATAGCAACCCTCTTAACGTCAAGTCCGTTTGCCAAGTCGAGTATGTCCGATGCATCGAGTAACGTCTGAAGAAGATTCAAGTCGTCATCCGTCATCTTTTCCAATGCGCGCATAACCTTTAGGCTCTTATTTATTCTCGTTATCCATGGCTCGTATTTCTCGTAGAATTCTGAAAGTCTCCTCTTCGACGTGTCACCTTCATGACATGCCTTCGAGGCAACCTCGCCTGCTACTAAACCTGCCGCTACCGATGAATGTATACCTGCACCGGTCAAGGGTATGACCATTCCAGCAGCATCTCCTATGAGCATAGCGCCATCTAGTACGCACTCTTTTATCATTCCACCGATTGGTACGGGAGCACCTCTGTAGTCGATTATCTTGGCATTCCCCAGCTCCTTATCGAACATCTTGACAAACTTGTCGAGGTAGAGTTTTGCTGGAGCACCCCTCACGCCTATGCCGACCTCTGCGATCTTCTCGCTTTTGGGGAATATCCATGCGTATCCGCCTGGCGCTATCTCGTTACCGAGGAAGAACCTTACGACATCTGTATATTCAAGCTTGCAGTTTACCATCACGTACTGAATGGTCGGTATGGGCTCCGAACGTTCATTTATGCCAAGAGACCTTGCCACTGTTGAATGGTATCCATCGGCACCTATGACGACATTTGCCGAGTACTCATCATGATTCGTCTTGACCCTCATAATGTTCCCATCCCTCCAAACCGATATGACCTCTTCCCTCACGTGTATGTCAGCACCAGCCTCAGCGGCTTGAGCAGCTATCTCCTGTATGAAGAGCGATTTGTTTATCAAAAATCCTACGTCCTTTATCTCCACGAACTTCATGTTTGGTGCATAAACCCTTGCGTATGCCTTGTTGAGGACTATGCTGGGCTTCGGCTCCACACCGGCTGTTTTAAAAGTTGTTTGACTTACTGCTTCGCCGCATGGTTTGTTTGCCATAATCGTCGGACACTTCTCCAACAAAAGGGTCTTAGCATCGCCCAGAGCTGCCGCCTTCGCCGCAGAGACGCCGGCCGGTCCAGCACCAACAACTATGACATCGTAGCTACCCATGTTGAGCACCCTATTTGACCTTCAAAAACATGTATTTATCCTTGCTACATTCTTCCATACCGAGTTTCGTGGTGTGAGGCTTTGTTAAATAAAGGGTTGAGAGTTATGGTTTTTCCATGTAGACTATGCTCTCCTTCGCCTCGCCGATCTTTATAACCCTTCTCGTCGTTGCAACCCTTCTATTTACTATGCGTATCTTTTCAACGTTAAAGCCTACGCTCTCGGCCAGTCTTGCAATCAATATATCGGACTCAACGACCCTATCAGGAAAGACTCCGCCTGCGACTACTAGGGCTACTTTGCCTTTTGGCTTTAGAACCCTGAACATCTCCGAGAGGGCCTTTTTCATATCTGAGAAGTAGGCTTTCGCGATTATTGGTAGGTCCATTTCGGGAAACGGGTCTTCAACGTTTTTCGGGTTCAGACCCAAGTAAGAGCGAACCGCATCCACCTTAACACCGGGAAGGAAGAGCTCGTATTCTATCCTATAGACCGTCGTATATTCTATCTTATTCAGGTATGGTGGCGATGTTATTATTGCGTCGAACGTCTCGTCGGGTAGTTGGAGCATTCTCGCATCGCCGAGCATTATCTTAACTTCGCAATCCTCGAGCTTTATCGACCTAACATCTTTGATCATCTTCTTAACAATTCTCTTGAAGAATTTCCTAAAGGGTGGTGTCGGCTTCTTCACTATCTTTATCACACCACCGTCCTTGTAAGCGTAAGAAGCTTTCATGGCACTCCTCATAAGAGCTAGCATGAAAAAGCCCTTGACGTTGTCCTCCAGTTCGGCAATCCTGTCCCTGAAGAAAATAACATCCTCAAGGACTGGTCTGCTGAAGGCCTTCTTTACGAGCGGATCAAGACCGTCCAGCGAAGGTTTGGAGTAAGGAATCGAAAATAATGAATCCGCTACCTTTTCCAGCAAATCTGCGTCGTATCTAGTGGTCTTAGTTTGTGATACAAAAACAGCTAAGGGTGACGAATCGACACCGCAGGAGTTTACGCCCACCTCCATACAAGCAAGCGTCGTCGTGCCTGAGCCGAGAAACGGGTCAAGTACCCAACTTCCTCTACCTAAGTTGAACTCCTTAAGCATCAACCAGACGAAGTCTCTCGAGAAACCTTCTTTAAAGAAAAAACCAGTTATGGACGGGTATGTTCTTATTCGGGACGAAGGTCACAAGCCTTCCGAGGTCGTACCTCTCTTCGATCACAAACATGTGCTACTTCCCCCCAAGCTTAGTGACCTCTGCTATTATTGCCTTGCAGAAGCTTGGGAGGTCATCAGGAACTCTGGACGTTATTATGTTGCCGTCCACGACTACCGGAGCGTCTATAAATATAGCGCCGGCATTTATTACATCATCCTTAATTCCGCTAACACAGGTCGCTTTCTTTCCGTTTAGTAGCTTAGCAGATATTAGAAGCTGTGGTCCATGGCATATGGCGCCTATTATTGCTCCCCTCTGCCCGTGCTTCTTGACAAACTCCACAACCCTACTATCCCTCCTCAGCCTATCGGGAGCCCAGCCGCCGGGAATTATGACTATGTCGAAGTCCATGGTAAGGGCTTCATCGATCGTTAGGTCCGGAACTATCGACAGACCGTGCTTGCCTCTGTACACATCCCTCGTCGGTGCCACAACCTTCACTTCAGCGCCTTCCTCCTTGAACCTGAGCAACGGGTAGTGTAGTTCTAGGTCCTCATAATCAGGGCCAGCAAGTATTGCGACCTTTTTACCTGAAAGGCTCAAGCCGGACACCCCTTTAGTGTGGCACTCACTGTATAAAAAATTAGCGCACGTATTAAGTCCTTATATAGAGCAATAGTTAAAGTTAATTTCGAGGGATGGTTTTTGCAAAAGGATGTGCCCACCGTGAAGCAAGTCATCGAGGCTCTCAAGAATTGTTATGATCCAGAGATTCCGATAAACATAGTGGACTTGGGGCTTATCTATGACGTTCAGGTAAGGGACGATGCCAGCGTGTACGTTAAGATGACCCTTACGGCTCCAGGTTGTCCGATAGGATATTTTCTTGTGGAGCAAGTAAAGGAGACCATAATGCGCAATGTGAAAGGCGTACAGAGAGTTGACGTGGACCTAGTATTTGATCCGCCGTGGAATCCGGGAATGATGAGTGAAGAAGCTAGGAAGATGCTTGGCATCGAATGAGTTAAACCTTAATCCCTAAACTACGACTTAATGGGGACAGTCGCCCAGACAATATAAGAAAGCTTAAGCAAAGGCTTTATCGAACACCTAAAGGGTTAACTGGCGTATGGAGCTGGTACCGAAAATACAGGAAAAAGTGTGGGACCCATCAATTGAAAAGAAGATGCTTGAGCTTTGGGAATCGGAAAACCTCTACACGTTTAACATAAGAAGCAAGAAGAAAAAATTCGTTATAGACACACCACCACCGTACCCCTCAGGAAGACCATGGCACATAGGAGCGGCAGCCCAGTACTCTCAGATCGATATGATAGCAAGGACTGCTAGGATGTTAGGTTATGAGGTACTATTCCCCATAGGTATCGATAGGAATGGCATACCCGTCGAGCTTTACGTCGAGAGAACGCACAAGATCTCTATGAGGTCGGTGCCAAGAAAAGAGTTCATCGAGCTCTGTAGTAAAGCTCTCGACGAATTGGAGGCGGAAATGCTGTCCATAATGCGGAGGATGGGCTTAAGCGCCGACTTCAAGAATTACTATAGGACCGATTCTCCGGAGTATAGAGCCCTAACCCAGAAGACCTTCATCAAGCTTTGGAACGAGGGCCTTATCTATGAAGCAACAAGACCGAACAACTACTGCTGGGAGTGCGGAACGACGATAGCCGACGCCGAGGTCGAGTATGAGGAGCTTCCAACGAAGCTTGTTTACATGAAGTTCAAGGTCAAAGAAACAGGTGAGGACTTGGTCGTAGCGTCAACAAGACCAGAACTCCTGTGCTCCTGTAAGGCCATTATCGTGAACCCAAACGACGATAGATACATCCATGTTCATGGATTGCATGCAATAGTCCCAATTTACTCAACAGAAGTGCCAATAATACCGCACCCGGCAGCCAAGCCTGAGTTCGGTACTGGCGTTATGATGGTCTGCAGCTACGGTGACTACACGGATGTCCAGCTATTCAGGGAGCTTAGCTTGGAGGAGGTTGTGGCAATAGGCGAAGATGGAAGGATGACGGAAAGGGCGGGTAGGTATGCAGGTCTCAAGGTCGAGGATGCAAGGAAGAAGATCATCGAGGACATGGAGCGCGAGGGGCTTCTCGTAAAAGTTGAGGATATAATCCATAGGACTCCAATCTGTGAAAGGAGCAAGACACCGATAGAAATAATCCCGATGAAGGAGTATTATCTCAAGCAGCTTTATGCCGTGAAGGACTTGGATAGGTTAGCAAGGAAGATGAAGTTCCATCCGGAGATGCACAGACAGCTCCTGCTGGACTGGATAAACTCCCTTAAGATAGACTACCCTATCTCGAGACGCAGGTACTACGCTACCGAGATACCGATCTGGTATTGTAAATGTTGCGGTGCACCTCTTGTACCACCACCAAACAAGTACTACAGGCCGTGGTGTGAGCCTCCTCCCTTTGAAGCATGTGAGAAGTGCGGATGTACGGAATTCATCGGCGAGGAGAGGACCTTTGATACATGGATGGACTCAAGCATCTCACCGCTTTTCATCACAAAGTACGGTAGCGATGAAAAATTCCATAAGGCCCTCTATCCCGCTAGCATCAGACCACAAGGCAAGGACATAGTCAGGACTTGGCTTTACTACACCCTCCTTAGATGCTATCAGCTCACAGGGAAGGAGCCCTTCAAGCACGTCTGGATATCTGGATTAGGTCTTGACGAGAAGGGAGAGAAGATGAGTAAAAGCAAGGGCAACGTCATAGACCCCGTTCCTATACTGGAGAAGTATGGCGCCGACGCGTTCAGGTTCTGGAACGCGCAGGAAGCCAGCTTAGGTTACGACTTTAGAATATCTGAGGCAAGGATTGCGAGTGCCACGAAGTTCTTGACGAAGCTCTGGAACTTGTCAAGATTCGTATCCTCCTTCCCAATACCGAGAAGGGCGAAGCTAATGCCGACGGACAGATGGATACTTGCGGAGCTTTCGGCCCTAATACGCGAGTCCTTAAAGCATTACAAAGACTTCAACTTCTTCTATCCTGCTAGGTTGATTAGGGACTTTGTTTGGAATGTGTTCGCCGACCATTACGTAGAGCTCGTTAAGACTAGGGCTTACGGGGTAGGGTTCACGAAGAGCGAGCAAAGGGCTGCTTGGTTTACGTTGCATATGGTGCTCAAGAATGTGCTTCTGCTTTTGGCACCCATAGTACCTTTCATAACGGATGCGCTATGGAGACAACTGTACGGCAAACGTAGCATACATTTGGAAACGTTCCCGAAGGCTATATGGTCCACCGCATACAAGAAGTTTACCGAACCCCTCATCGAGTTTAACTCTAGCGTCTGGGCAAAAAAGAAGAGCTTGGGTCTTTCTTTGAAGGACTCGATAGAATGCGAGATACCGAGAAAGCTCAAGATATTCGAGAAGGACCTTAGGGCCATGCATAACATAAAAAATGGGTGAACTAAATTTAGCGTTCTACCTTACTCCAGTATTCATCAACTTGCTTTTGTATCTCAGCGATAACACTCTCATTCTTTACCGGCTTGAACAGGTGAGCAAACCTTCTCTGAACCTTTAGGTAATCCTCAACCGGTCTTCTTTTTAGCGGAATGTATGTATGCGTAACCTCACCATAAACGGCCTCCTTCAGCGGCCATATCCCAGTTTCGACGGCAAGCCTAGCCAATTTCACGGATTCTGAGGTTTCCGCGCCCCAGCCCGTAGGGCATGGAGAGAGAGCCAAGAAGAGTTTCGGTCCCTTGAAGTTAAGCGACTTCTCTACCTTTCTAAGCATGTCAATCACATGCGACGGTGATATCGTCGCAACGTACGGCGGTCTATGGCTTCGCCATATCTCGAAAAGATCCTTCTTAGGAAGTATGTTTCCTGCAGGATATAGGTGCGTGGGTTTTGTAGTCGCTGTTCCGCTACCCATCGGCGATGAAGAAGAAGCTTGAAAACCGGTGTTACCGTACGCCTCGTTATCTACGCATAGGTAGAAGAAGTCTAGGCCCCTGTGTATGGCTCCTGACGTTGCTTGTAGACCTATGTCTGAGGCGGCTCCATCTCCTGTTATGACCACTACTTTGAGATTTTCTGCTGGGTCCAGTTTGCCCTTTTTGATGAGTATGTCTAATGCGTCCCTTATACCTTGCGCACCGGCTGGTGCGGAGGGCATCGCTACGTAAAACCACGAAGACCTGAGCGGCGTGTATGGAAATGTTGCCATTAAAGTTACACAGCCAGCCGCATTCACCCATACAACATCACCACCTAGCGCCTTGTGGAAAAGCCTCATGACCAGTAGAGCTCCGCATCCAGCACAGAGTGGTGTCCCTGATACAAGGAATTCTTCCTTGGGTACGTCCTTTAACGTTTTATACTTTATGATGCTCATCTTGCTAACCTCCTGAGGCCAACTTCAACAGGGATTCAACAAGCATCGCTTCATCTTCACGGAATAACAGCAAGGGTCCATCCGGTCCTGCCCTAAGCGATGCCAACCTGTCGGCAACTTTTACGGCATGCTTAATCTCTTCTAGGCTTATGGACTTGCCTCCCAGACCCGCGATGACCGGTAGGATAACCTTGGGTCTGTCTTCTAAGTGGTAGAGGGCCTCGGCAATTTCTGGACAGATTATTCCGCCTTTACCTACGGATATGTTCTGATCGATGACCACTACGCACCTTTTACCCCTAAGGCTTTTGATGATATCGTCTGTCGGGAATGGTCTGAACAACCTTATCTTAAGTAGTCCTACTTTATACCCTTCTCCCCTCATAGCATTTACGGCCTGCTTACCGATCGATGTGAAGGAATTGGACATGACGATGACGGTATCCGCATCATCCAGCATATACTCCTCGACTGGTGCATAGGTTCTGGAGAATATCCTTTCAAACTCTTTTGCCGCATCCCTGAACACATTTAGGGCATTGCGCGAGGCCATATGCATTTGATACTTGAAAAACGAGTACAAGGGCGGTATGAGGACTGGTGTGCCCTTTGCGACAGGCGCTGAAGCCCTAATCGGGTTAACGGGTTTGTACTCTGGAAGGAACTCGTCTACTGCACTCTGCTCAGGTAGATCGACACGCTCTCTCGTGTAAGAAAGGTGAAAACCATCTATGTTGACGATAGCGGGTAGCAGAACCCTATGGTCTTCAGCCACCCTATACGCAAGGAGTACAAGGTCCAGCGCTTCTTGCACGTTTTCGGTATGGAACTGGAGGAAACCAGAGTCCCTTGCCGCAAGTACATCGTTGTGGTCAGGCTCGAGCGTTATCGGAGCTGCAAGCGCCCTTGCGACGTTTACAAGAACTAGTGGAGCTCTCCAGCCAGCTATGTTGTACAACATTTCAAAGCCATACAAAAGACCTTGACTCGACGTTGCTGTGAAAACTCTAGCACCGGTCGCTGCGGCGGTGCCTGCTGCTGTTAGTAGGGAGTGCTCGGACTCCATCTGCACAAACATGGCATCCATTTCTCCCTTCCTTACCCACTCGCTCAGTATCTCGATGATCTCTGTTTGGGGTGTGATTGGGTAAGCAGGTATGTAGTCAACCCTTGCCAACCTCGCAGCCCACGCAACGGCTTGCGAACCTGTAAGCATATTCAGGACCATACGATTTCCCTCTCCGCTTTTATTGCATTTCTTGGACACTCCGTCGCGCACACTAAGCAGCCTTTACAATAGTCGTAGTTTATGATTGGGTAACCCTGCTCGTCCAAGGAGATGCATGCCTCAGGGCAGTAGATGTAGCAGATGCTGCATGCCGTACAAAGATTCTTATCCACGATTGGTTTGAATATTCTCCAGCTACCTGTTTTTCTTAAGGCTGCGTTTCCTGTGGAGAGCAAGTCTGGAATGCCCTTCTCACCTAAGTACCGAACCTCTACCACTTTATGTAGCGGCTTATGACTTAACCCGCGCAATTCCACCGACTCTGTGCTTAAATAGCATTCTTTGGCTAATTGGACGTTCTTCTCAATTATATCAGTTTCGAGTCCTAACTCTGCGAGCTCTTCTTCTACAGCGCCGACCATGGATTGAAGACTTATCAATCCGGAGAGCTTGCAGGCAACGGCACCCATAGCGGCGCTTAGTATGTCCTTACCTACGTACTTCAACGCTAAGCCCGTTAAGTCACCGTAGATTACGCGTATCCTCTTCGACTGTTCAATCGGTATTTCTTTCGGCGAGTTGACGAAAAGAACAGAACCTTCGGCCATACCTTCAAGCGGTTTAACGGTCATATCAAATAATAATGAAGGTGTTGTGACGAGTACATAACTTGGATTAAATATGTGCCCGCGCTCCATTATCGGAGCGTCGGATAACCTTACAAAAGCGGTTATGGGCGCTCCACGTCTTTCAGCACCATATATCGCAAAGTCTTGCGCAAAAAGCCCCTCAAAGAAGGCGGCTTTGCTGAGTATACGGCCAGCCGTCTTTATCCCTTGACCGCCCCTTCCATGAAACCTAAACCTTATGATAAAGGAGCCTCACCTCATCATAATTTATGATGATCGAACGATATAAAGTTGCACGAATTCAGCACTTGGTAAACTTTTTAACGTCCTACCAGCATTTAAGAATGGGGCGCTGATGAGTACCGCCTTCTGAGTTGTGATGAGGCGGGAGTACCACTGAAGCCCCCAAACAAAAGAAACCGTTAAATCCTCAAAATCACAGACACGCTATAGCGATGATGAGTCTGACCAGGCTGAAAAGATGATCTGGATCTTGAGCTCTGAGCAGAAAAATCTCGACAACATGAATCTGCTCTTTAATATGCTGAAAGGATAAGCGCTCTGACAGTGCTAGCAGAATCCTACTAAAGAGGAAGTAAACCACTCCACATTCAGCAAAACGCATAAACCGTTAAACGGTAAATTTTTATACAAAAGGGGAAGGTTTACGTTTCATGAAGGGAAGGGTCCCCTCGTACTTTGAGGGCGTGTATGAGTACATCTCGATGCCAAGAAAGCTCGTCTTCGGACCGGACTCTGTCAAGCATGTCGGTAAGGAAACAAAGCGGTTTGGTAATAGGGCACTCGTGGTGACGGACGAGGGCGTTCAGAGGGCAGGCCTAGTAAGCAAAGTGACGAACGTTCTGCTTACCGAGGATGTAGATTTTTACGTGTTCAACGGTGTGAAGATGGAGCCCGATTTGGAAAACGCAAGGACCGTCGCAAGGACGTCTAGGGAGAGGGATTATGATGTTGTGATCGGTGTCGGTGGTGGAAGCTGTTTGGACATGGCGAAGGTCGCAGCCGTCATGGCTACAAACGAAGGCGATGTTGAGGAGTACTTTGGGGACGAACTCGTCAAGCGACCCGGTCTTCCCCTGATACTGATACCCACGACCTCAGGCTCGGGCAGCGAGGCTACAAGGGGGTCCGTTATATCGGTAGGCGATATCAAGAAGGTAATCTTCAGCAGGTGGATGATAGCTGAGGTGGCTATTGTCGACCCCACGATGACCCTAACGATGCCCCCAAAGCTCACGGCGATTACGGGCATAGACGCGCTGAGCCATGCGGTCGAGAGCATCCTCTCGAAGAGGTCGAACATCGTATCCTCGGCACTCGCCAAGGAGAGCATAAAGCTGGTGTCCGAAGGCCTGGAGGTTGCGTACAGGAATGGAAAAGACGTGAACGCGAGATATAGGATGGCAATCGCCGCGACGCTTGCCGGAGCCTCCTTCGCCAACTCGAGCGTCATCCTCGGCCATGGAATATCCTATGCGCTTAGCACGCTCTTCCATGTGCCGCACGGTCTAGGTTGCGGCGTCGCTTTGCCCTACGTCATGGAGTACAACATGCAGGAGCGCGCTGACGTGCTAAGGGACGTGGCGGCTTCGTTCGGCCTGAACGTCGGAGGTCTTGAAGATTTAGAGGCGGCCAAGATGGCAGTAAGGGCTACGGCGAATCTGATAAAAAACGTCGAGCTTCCAATCAGCTTAAAGGAGATGGGAATTCCTAAGGAAGCAGTACCGGAGCTTGCGAACGTCCTAGTGTCCAAGTACCAGAGGTTGCTCCTCAACAACCCCCGCGAGGTTACGTATGAGGATGCAAACAAGATTTTCACGAACATGTGGGAAGGTAGGCTGGAAAGTCTTGGCGGCTGAATGCGGCCATCGGTGTATGGTACGCTTTCTCCCCTTGGTAAAGTATGAAGAGTATTTAGTTAAGCATCCGGGAAAAATTTTTCCACAGGTGCTGAACTAATTGGTTGCGGGGATGATGAGCTCGGGAGGCATGACCGGATGATATCGGTCTTAAGTTCTGACCCTAAAGCCTGTAGTAGGACTTCGGAGCGTGCCTCAGCCATATCCTCTTGAGCTTCTCTATGTCCTCGAGCACCCTGCCGTCCTTCACCTCTTCGACTCTTTTTCTGTTGGATTCTAAAACAAGCTCAAGCAACCTTGAGCCTGTCTGCTTGAAGAGGACCTCGGTATTCTGAATCAGGCAGTGGCCACCTATGACGTCCGGATAGTATACCGGCCTATCCTTCAGAACCTCGTGCACCTCAGAGACGAACTCCGCTACGACATCTAAGTCAGCTCCGAACCTCATCGCTATGCGATGTACCTCGTGCCACGATGCTATCATGATGGCCCTGTACACGGTCTCCCAGAGCTTCGCCAACTCCAGCGACTCGGGCTCCTGAGCCACCCTTACCTTAAACCCTGCCGTTTCCAGATGCTCCCTTGCATGGTCTAGGGCGGCACGATTAATCGCGGCAACCCATTTCGTCCAGAAAATCATGTGGTCTTTCATTAGCGGATGCTTGCCCCTTACCGGCGAGTAGGCGACCTTTGCGTTCGTTCTTGACTGTAATGCTCTGGTGGTTCCTAGCGCAACAGTCGAGTGAACTATCACCAAGGACGGATTTAGCATGTTGATATAGCCTAGCGTAACGTCTATGAACTGGTTAAGTTCCTTGAACGGATACGCTATGTGGAGTATGCCGATTGGAGATTTGACGTCATCGAGGCTGTCGATTGTCTTGTTGCTATCTAGGTCGTAGCCGTATACTTTTGAAAACTTCTCAGAAAGAATATCGTACAGTGGCCTTCCAACCTCACCGAGTCCTACAACGAGTATTTCCTCTGCGCTTTCTGCTTTCACGTCCTTTGATGAATTTGTGTCGAATTTAAGTTTTGATGAATGAACGTCTTTAGCGCTCTAGACTCTCCACGAAAGTACAGCGTGCCATCGAAGGGGTCAAATCATAAATTTTTGCCCTTTAGAATCTTTAGCATTTAAGGACGAGAGATTGATGTCGGACTTTACGTTACGTCTGCTAATACGGTGATGCACCTCGCTTTCTTTACAAGACGAATGTTTAAATATGATGCACGTTTAAGGGGAAGATGACGAAAGTTGTTGAAATTGCACAAAAGGCTAGAGTTAGTCAAAAAGCTCATACATGAAGACTACCCGAACGCTACTTTTCTTCACATAGGCCCAGTAGGCTCTGGTAAGACTACTTTTTTGATGCACCTGTTGTATGAGAGGTTGAAAGAAGGTTTTAAGTGCGTCTATGTCTGCGTAAAGAACTCGCCGAAAACGTTTATGTGGAGAATGAAGAAAAGGAACATGGACGTCGAACCCTACGTCAAGAACGGTCGTTTGATAATCGTCGATTACCTATCCCCAAAGGCAGGCATTCCCCCAGATTCTAGCGAAGTTGGCTCAAAAATCGTCAGGCTAAATAATCCAACCCCGACGGAGCTTAGCATAATGTCTAACAAGCTTAGAGGAAGTGATATAGAATTCATTTACGTAGACAGCCTGTCCGACATCTTTATGGATTTTGGATTCGCGGAGACGAGGAAACTCCTTGACATAGTGATACCTAGAATAAGAGAGACATGCATCGGCGCATTCGTTTTAGATAAAGGGGTGCTCGACGAAATGACTGAGAACTATATCAGGTCGAGGTTTGACGGCATAGTTGAGTATAAAGTCGAGGAAAGCCCGTTCGGGATTGAGAGATACATAAGGATGTTCCGTTTTACTCTTGCAAAAATAGATACGAGATGGCACAAGCTGATAATAGAGCCCTATGGGATAAGGATTGAGTAAGTGCCGGTTTTGAAGATTTTCTATACGGCTCAGACCCCGCTCCTAGTAAGCATCCTGTAAGTCGCGACGTTCTCTCATCATCGCCAAGGTTCACGAACGCCTACACGATTTATAAGGTTTTGGAGACCGTGCCATTCTATTAACAACTTTTCGGCTCAGCTACCCCAGAGGATATCACAACTCAACCCTTAGGGCATCATCATAGCCATCATGATTTTCAAGTAAGGCTGCGGATAAGCTTTACCCATGCTTCCGGCTCAGCTCGCGGACGTGCACTCCGCCGCCATTCACGAGGAGACTGCCGTCGTACACAAGCTCGCCCCTCCTGAAGACCGATACGACCTTTGCTGACAGCTTTCTGCCCTCGAACGGTGTGTATTTCGCTTTGCTCAAGAAATCCTTGGCGCTTACGTTCCACTGAATCCTTGTGTCGAAAACGACGAGGTCTGCGTAGAATCCTTTCCTGATGTCGCCCTTCGGTATGCCCAAGTACTCGGCTGGAGCCCTGCAGAGCTTTTTGAGGAGTGTGCTTATCTCGAGCCTCCCCTCGAGCCACTCGGTCAGCATCAGAGGATACGTTATCTCTAGGCCGGGAAAGCCCGGTGCGCGTCGTTCTGAAACTTTCTCTTCTAAAGTATGCGGTGCATGGTCGGAAGCTATGAAATCCACGGAGCACCTCTCGAGTCCTGAAAAGACGTACTGCTTATCGGCCATCGAGGCGAGCGGAGGCCTTACCGCCGATATCCTCCTAGAATTTTCATCGAGCTCCTCCTCCGAAAGTAGGAGGTGGTGCGGTGTCGCCTCGACCGTTATCCTCGCACCAAACTTTTCCTTCGCCAGCTCTATCATCCTCAGCGACTCAGCCCTCGATATGTGCGCGAACCTTACGTCGTCGTTCGGTCTTATGTGCGATAGCAACATCCTCACGGCCTTCACCTCGTCACCCCCTTCTAGCTCCGCGTGGACGACGAGCCTCATGCCGCTCTCCCTCGAGACTTTTAGGTAGTCTTCGAACCTTTCCAAATCTTCAGGGTAGAGCTTCATGCCGCAGGCTCCCAACTCCAGCGCCCTCTTTGCGTCCTCGACCTTTTCGAGGGCTCCTACATGGACTGAGTAATCCACGACGGCACGCGCGGCAAGCAGCCCTAGCCTTTCCCTAAGGGCTTCGGGACTCCTTATCGGCGGCGAAGTGTTTGGCATCTCAGCAACCGTCGTGACGCCACCAGCCGCCGCCGCGGACGTTCCTGTGAAAACATCCTCCTTGTATGCTTGGTTCCAATCCCTGAGGTGGACGTGAAGGTCCGTGGCAGACGGCAGTAGTAATTGGCCTTTACCAAGCAGTAGCTTAGGACCTGAGCCAAACTCGCCGACGCTCACAGAGGATATTCGCTCACCGTCTATCTCGACGGTAACCTCGTCTAGGAGCCTGCCGTCTACGACCGCCTTGCCGACTATCCTCAGGTCTGCCATGACCTTCACTACTGCGTCAGTTGCTTCAGCACTTCTTCCTCCTCGAGGTATCTACCGCAGTATTCGCACTCGAGTCTCAGAGGACTCTTCGAGACTACTATAAACTTGGAACTCACGTGCTCCATAGGCTGCCTCGTTATGCAACCTGGGTTCGTGCACCTGAGAATGCCGACTATCCTATCGGGCAGCTTGACTTTCTTCTTCTCCACAACCTCATAATTCCGTATTATGTTTATCGTGGCGTTTGGTGCTATCAGCGTCAACTTGTTGACCTGCTCGGTCATGAGTTCTAGGTCCTCGACCTTCACGAGGTCCTTTTTGCCGAGCTTCTCGCTCCTGACGTTCATCGTTACGGTTACGACATGCCCCTCGCTTCCTGTTATCCCTAGCAACCTCAGGACCGCTAAAGCCCTTCCTGCGGGTATGTGGTCTATGACCGTTCCATTCTTTATCTTACTCACCCGTAAAGTTTCCTGGTCGTTCATGGAGGACACCTAAAACACTCCGAGAACTAAACCTATCAGGGCCATCCTCACGGGGACGCCAAGCTTAGCTTGGATGAAGTATGCTTGGTGTGGCGTATCATCCACATCGTTGGAGAGCTCATCAACCCTCGGAAGCGGATGTAAGACCTTTAGGTCCTCGCGTGCCCTTGATAGAAGCTTCCTCGTTATCACGTAGCTACCTCTGAGTTTTTCATACTCCGCGGGGTCGGGAAACCTCTCTTTCTGTATCCTCGTTACGTAGAGTATGTCAACGTTCTCAACGGCGCTCTCCAAGTTCTCAGTCTTCACAATATCTACGTTCATGCGCCTCAGCCTATCCATTAGCTCCGGTCTTGGCGAAAGAGGCTCCGGTGATACCAGCCATATCCTCTTGACGTTAAACTTCGTGAGACCGTATATGAAGGATGCCGCAGCCCTTCCATACTTCAGGTCGCCAACCACGCCAACCTCCAGCCCATCTATCCTGCCCTTTAACTTCCTTATGGTGTAAAGGTCTATCATCGCTTGCGTAGGATGATGCTGTGTTCCATCGCCGCCGTTTATCACGGGATGCTCGCAGACATCAGCCGCATGCTTTGCCGAGCCCTCGTACGGGCTCCTTATCACTATGAGGTTAGCGTAATCATCCAACATCCTCAACGTGTCGGTCAGACTCTCGCCCTTAGCCATAGACGAGAGATGGGGCTCAAGGTTTATGACCTCCGCACCAAGCTTCTTGGCGGCCGTCTCGAAACTCAACCTCGTTCTAGTGCTGGGTTCTATGAAAGCCGTAGCGACTATCATTCCATCGAGCGGCTTTCCGACGTCCAGCGAGCGCTCGAGTATCTTGTCGGTCACGGAGAAGAGGTGCTCAAGGTCATCCCTAGTGTAGTCTAGTATCGATATTACGTCCCTAAACTTCCACAATAATGACCCTTATAGAAAATTCTCATTCCTCTATATAAGGAACGCACGTATCTTGGCCAACGATAAGACCGACGAAACCCCGCAAAGAATAATATTGTAGTTTGTCGTACGGGGGGCGGTAGTTGTCGTTTAGGATAAACCCTGCCGTAAAGCTCTTGGCGCGTGTCCTAGGGCCAGAGCTCCTTCATACCGCTTGGCTCGAGCTCCTGAAGTACCTGCCGCTGAAGTTTGAGCCACCAAAGAGCTTAGAGGTCGAGACGAGGATGGGAAGGCTGAGGAGCCCGATAGGCCTTGCAGCAGGCTACGATAAGAGCGGAAAGTACGTCGGAGCTCTGTCCAAGCTCGGCTTCGGTTACGTAGTGGTAGGCAGCTTTACGCTAAAACCGAGGAAGGGCCATCCCAAGCCGAGGATAGCTTACAGGGATTCAGAGCAGGCTGTCGTGAACGCCATGGGCCTTCCGAATCCTGGCGTGATGGAATTCGTGAAGAACTTCAAGAGGGTTGAGGGTTGCAAGGTTGTCGCCAGCATAACGGGCGATACGATAAGCGAATTCGTCGAATGCTTTACCATAGTGCAGAAAGTTGTCGATGCCGTCGAGGTCAACATATCGTGTCCCACCCATGAAGCGAGTAGATGCATGAAGGAGCCTAAAAATATACGCGAGCTTGCCGAGAGGTTAAGGGAGGTCAAATCGAAGCCCGTATACATCAAGATTCCGCCGCCGGTGACGTCCGAGGAGATGGACGATGTGTGCAAGCTACTGAACGTATGGATGGACTGCGGGATGGATGGTGTAACAGCTGTTAACACTCTCTTGGTCGATGCACCAGAGCTCGCGCTCGGAAGGGGCGGCTTGAGCGGCAGACCCCTGAAGCCGATTATGCTGAAGACCGTGAGCAGAATCAGGAGGGAGCTGGGTGAGGGGATAGAGATAAACGCGGTCGGCGGCATAATGACGGGCATGGATGCGCTGGAGGCGTTAAGGGCTGGCGCGAACACCGTCCAGATAATGACCGCCATGCTGTTTAGAGGGCCGAACACACTGAGGCGCATCGTCGAGGAGCTAGTTTCGGCTACATCCGGTTGAAACCCACTTTCACTTTCGGCAAACCCTCCCGATGCCATGCGCAAATAACCTTTTAACGAAAAGCCCCCCTTTGAAACTCGACGGATTTTGGTACCGAGGGACGTACTCGAAAGGGACGTCATTAAGCACATGTCAAGGCAAGGCCTTAGGTTTGAGGGCAGCAGCGAGAAGGATGGCGTGCTGAGGTTTGTCGGAAATGGTTCCGCATGCGTCGTCAGGGTGCTAGACGAGACGGACGGCAGGCTGGAGCTGATTTCCGCCGCGTTGCAGTCAGCATTTCGGGCGGCCAAGGGCGAGAGAGCGTACGTGCTTGTTCCTAAGAGCATGGCCTCTACGGACGAGCTCATGGTCATCAGGCTGCACGGCATAGGCCTCCTGCTGTACGGGCCTCACGGGATAGAGGAGCTGCCGCCCATCATAAAACACGTAAAGGATGATGAGAGAAAAGATGGGGAAAAGGTTCCCGTAGAGCATGAGAGCATAATGCAGGTGCTGGAAAGAATAGAGAGATTGGAGAAGCTCATCCATAGGATAGACGAGGTGGATGCGTTAGCCTCGAGGCTGGAGAGGCTCGAAGCGATGTACCGCGAACTCTCCGACAAGTTGTTAGTTTTTGATGGGATACGGAGCTCGCACGTCGGGATAGCAGTACCGGAAATGCCTAGCAAGGGCAGCGACGTAAGCTCCGAAATCGAGCTACCGTCTTTCATGAAAGACAACCCTTGGCTCAACATACTCTCGGGCAAAGGCTAGTTTAACGCTTAAATCGCAAGAATGATAATGGGTCGTTGTAGGAATGTACGACGAAGATTACAAGAAGCGCTACGTGTTCGGAGCGGATTATGGAACGAGCGAGTTCAAATACGGGCCGATAACACAAGGCGAGAGACCCCTTACCATAGAGAGCAGGGGCTACTTTCCTGAAAGGTCTGTCATATCCCAGATAATGGGGGTTGACCGCGAGGTGGTGGTCGGCAAGGACGTAACGCTCTTCTTGGAGAGCGGCGCAGAGCTTGCCACCAGACTTGTCTATCCTATGAGGGAAGGAGTCATCATGAAGGACGATGCGAGAGCATGGAAGGTAGTGAGGGAGCTGACGCGCTATGCTTTGGAGGAGTTCAGACCAAAGGGTTGGGGCTTCAACGGCTTCTACGTCGTGGCAGCCCTCTCGGCGGTCGCGCCGAGGTACATGTACGAGAAGTTCTTCGAGATTTTTGAGAGCATGGCTAGAGAGGCAGGCCTCGTGCGCTCGGCGACGATAATCCCGCAGCCCCTGGCAGTTGCCATAGCTCACAAGAAGACCTCCTGCGTCGTTGTGGAGAGTGGACACGGGAACACGCAATTCGCACCAATCTCCAGAGCACCCATCAGGGGCGCCGTCGTAGCCTTGAACAGGGGAGGAAGCGATGCTAACGCGATCATGGCAGAAATTCTGAAAGATGCCGGCTATGGTGACCTGGCTGCCGAGGAGACACTTGTGAGGAAGGTTAAAGAAAACTTGGGCTTGTTGCCCGCCGATCTGGACTCTGCCATATCCTTCGCCAAGAACAACCCGGAGGCGGTCAGGGCAGTCTATGCGGTCCCCGGAACGAGGCTCAAGATAGACCTAGCCGAGAACTCATGGGCAAGATTCCTGGTCGGCGAGTACGTCTTCAACCCGAACCACGAAATATTCCAGAGCTACTTCAAGAGGGGAATGCCAAGACCGAGGGACACAAAGGTCGGCGACGTCTTGTTCTACGGAATGCTGGACATGGCTGAAGCGATAACGACTGCCGTAGAGAAGTGTCCTGTCGAGCTCCAGCCGCTCCTCTACAGTCAGATACTCCTCTCTGGTGGGAACTTCTCCTGGAACGTTCCAGAGAAGCTTAAGGGCATCTGCGTGGATTCCGCGACGAAGATTAAGCGTATGATGAAGGAGAAGGGCATAGAGAACGTGAACGTGGTGATGGCTTCGGAGCCGCAGTACTCAGTTTGGCGCGGTTGTATAGTTTATGGATATGCCGTTCCTGCAAGCTACAGTTGGTCTTGGGAGAAGATGGAGGGCTGGATGAACTTTTATTAGTTAACCCGTAACGACGTATGACGTATTTCACGTAATGCAGGCGTTTGAGGCACCAAACATCTGCGAGAAATGTTGGACCATATATCAAAGACCTAAGGAGAACGTGGAACGTCACACCTCCTAAAAATTTATAAAAGCAAAAATCAGGTTTTTTGTAATAAAGTGGTCGCTTTGAGTAAAAAATATTTTAGAAGAGAAGAGATTGTGGGCAAAGAAATAATCTCGGATGCGGCATTAAGGCTTGGCAAGGTCAAAGACATCGGATACGACCCTGAGGGAAAAATAGTCCTGATATACGATACGCAGGATGGAGAAGAAGATGCCATACACTCATCACAAATAATGGCACTCGGAGACGTCGTGCTCGTAAAGTCGGTGCCAGAGACAAAGTCACCCACACAGCCTCAGAAAAACGAGACATCGCTAAAGCATTGCCCAAAGTGCGGAAAGGCAAACCCGCCAGAGATGCTTTTCTGCACATCTTGTGGAGCAAGGCTGGAGGCGTGAGTGTGTCATGAAATTAGAGGATAATCTGAAAGACTCATACAACTACACCATCAAACTGTTCAAAGATGCAGGAAGGCTAATCATACTCATAATACTGAACATAATACCGATAGTTGACTTCATCGTCTTGGGATACTTCGCAAGAGTGATAAAAGAGTCTCCGAAGTCGGACGCGCCGCCGCCGTTAGAGAAATACGGAGAACTTTGGATAAGCGGGGCTAAGATCTTCGTCGTCACGCTGGTCTACATGATAGCGCCCATAATACTGATAAGCGTGGGCATCATCCCGTTGATGATCGGAGCATTCATACCCTCTACAGGTCTCGGCATCTTGGGCCTAATAATGGTAGGCGTAGGTATCGTCTTGGCCTTCCTAATAATGATAATAGCGATCATGGCAGTCGCCCACATGGCTAAGACAGGAAAATTAGGAGCGGCCTTTGAATTTGGTAAAATACTCTCGATAATTAGGAACGTCGGATGGTCAAACTACATACTCTGGATAATCGTAATATTCATCATGGGGCTGGTGCTATCGGGCATATCCTACATACCATACGTGGGCTGGATCTTGGCCTTGATAGTCTCTCCGCTCTTCATGGTATTCGTCGGAAGGTCGGCCTCGATAGTGTACGAGTTGGGAACGGCAGGGGTGCCTGCAGCACCAACGACAACGGTGGCTGGTGTCCGATACTGCGGCTACTGTGGAAACCCGCTAGGTCCAGAAGACAAATTCTGCGGCAAGTGCGGAAGACCAGTCAAATAAAAACAAAAACTCACCACAGAAATCAGCACCTCTTTTTTTAAAAAAAATAATAAATAACTTAAGGTATAAACGCCGAACATGGCGAGGCTAGTCGTACATACGGCTAAGAGACCATACAGACATACCACGCCTAAGGGAGAAGACGTATGGATATGCATGTGCGGATTCAGTAACAAATACCCAATATGCGACGGGAAACATAGAGTATTTGTAGCGGAACCAGACGAAAAGATCCTAGCTTACGACCAAGAGGCAAACAAGATCGAGATACAAATACCAGAAGAAATCGCCAATAAACTACGAAAAGTATAAAATAAATAACCACAACAAAAAACAATTACCTGAAAAAGAAGACCTCAAAAACTCACTTAACAGCGACTAATAGAAAAATCAAACATCATGTCGCAGAGACTAGATGTTACTGTAAGTACTGCTTAATGAAGATAACAAATATATACCGGTCAACATAAAAAAGAGTTGATAAGAAAATTTTGAGAAGTGTGCACAAAATGGGCGGAGTAATGGAAGAAGAGCGTAAGAAGATACTAAAAGAGATTTTGAGGCAGCTACATGCTGGCGTTCCTACGGAACAGGTTAAAGAGCGGTTTAAACAGTTTCTTGAGGGTGTGAGTCCGCTCGAAATAGCCAAGATTGAACAGGAGCTTGTAAGTGAGGGCATTTCAAGAGAAGAGCTCCAAAGACTTTGTGAGGTTCACTTGACAATTTTCAAGGAGCAGTTGGAAAAACAGAGGGTTGAGGTTACCCCAACAAGTCCCATCGGCATCCTTCTTGAAGAGCACAAGATGCTTCAACAAATCACCGAAAAGCTTGTCATGTTAACTGAAAAAGTTCAAAGGGCAGAAATCCCAGATTCAGTTATTGAAGAATTGTCGCAGCTAAAGCATATTGTAGATGAGCTTTTAGAGGCTGAAAAGCACTATCTAAGAGAGGAGAACGCTCTTTTCCCAGTTTTAGAGAGACATGGGATAAGCGAACCCCCGGCAATAATGTGGATGGAGCACAACCAACTTAGAGAAAAGAAGAAACAGCTTAAGGTCCTAATCGAGAACTTCACGAAAATGAACTTTTCAGATTTTAAGAGGCAGCTTGGTGAGCTAGCAAAGGCCGTGAACGATATGCTTAACAGACACATTTACAAAGAGAACAACATACTGTTTCCAGTAGCGCAGCGCGTAGTCACAGAACAGGAGTGGGTTGATATGATGAAGGATTTTGATGAGATTGGGTATTGTTGCTTCACTCCAACGCGCTTAGTAGCAAAAGCAGTCAAAGATGTAAAAGAGTCCGCTGAAGAAAAGCCCATGCTCGAAGGTGTTTTGAAGTTCGAGACTGGGACTTTAACAAATGAAGAGGTTGAGGCTATTTTGAACAGTTTGCCCGTGGACATAACCTTTGTGGATAAGGATGATGTCGTCAAATTCTTCAACAAGGCAGAAAAACGCATCTTCGTAAGAACAAAAGCTATTATAGGTAGGAAAGTACAGCTCTGTCACCCGCAAAAGAGCATCCACGTAGTCAACAGAATCTTGGACGCTTTCAAGAAGGGAGAGAAAGATGTGGCTGAATTCTGGATTCAGAAGGGTGGTCGCCTAATCCACATAAGATACTTCGCGGTCAGAGACAAGGACGGCAAATATTTGGGAACGCTAGAGGTAACCCAAGATATAACGGACTTAAAGAAGATAGAGGGTGAGAAGCGACTCCTCGACTGGGAAGGCTGAAAAGGGCAACGATTACATCTACAAGGCGGCAGAAACGGTTAAGGTCGACGTTTTATGCCGAGAATGGTGCGGCCGCCGGGATTTGAACCCGGGAACCCCAGCGTGGCAGGCTGGTGTCTTATCCAGGCTAGACCACGGCCGCCCGACTCTAATTATATCGGCTTCTAAATAAAAATTTTAGTCGTAATTTACGTATTTTCAAGCCCTATGGGCGGTCGACTTCTAGCCTCAGGAAGTGCGTGGCGCAGGATATGCACGGGTCGTAGTTCCTTACGGCCTGCTCGAACCTCCAGACCGCCTTCTCGTAAGGAAGCTTCATGACAGACGGTGCCATCGCCCTTAGGTCGTCCTCTATCCGCTTCTGGTTCTGCGATGTCGGAGGCACTATCTTAGCCGAGAGTACTGTTCCGTCCTCGGCCACATCGTACCTGTGGTATAGTATGCCCCTCGGCGCCTCCGTGCAACCACATCCTCTTCCTGCCTTTACCTCATAATCGACCCTCGGTTTCTCGGGCTCCTTGTATTCGTCGATTATTCTGAGTGCCTCCTCGAAGGAATACGCAGTCTCGGCACACCTAGCTATTATGCTCTTGAACGGGTTCCTGCATGGAACCTTGAAGCCTATTGACTTCAGCGTGTCCCTCGTCCTGTCCCATAGCTTGTCGTAATTCAAGTTTATCCTCGCGAGAGGACCTACCATGTAAGAACCCCTGCCCTTTATGTACGAGTGAAGGGCGTTCGTGTACGGGACGTGCTCCTCGACGAAGTTATCCTCGTACTCCCTTATCGGTATGTCCAAGCCCTTATTGGAAACTATCCTTCCCTCGTTGAATGGGTACTCGTCCGGGTGTCTAAGCGATACGAATTCATAGTCCTGCTCGAAGTCGGGGAACTTGAGGTCCGCGACCCACCTGAGTAGCTCGATGCTTAAGTCTAGCCCCTTCTTCAGGTCCTCCTTCATGGCCTCTACCTGTCTCTTCGTCGGGACCTTGTAGAATCCTCCGACGCAAACGGATACCGGATGTATCTCCCTTCCGCCGAGCCTAATCATTACATCGTTGCCTACCTTCTTGACGAAGAGCGCCTTCTTGACTATGTCCGGATGGTCTTTCGCCATCCTTAACGCATCATCGTAGCCAAGGAAGTCGGGCGCGTGTAAGAGGAAGGCATGGAGCGCATGGCTCTCTATCCACTCTCCGCAGTAAAAGAGTCTCCTGAGTTCCCTTAGGGGACCTTCCACCCTCACACCGAACGCATCCTCGAATGCATGGACGGAGCTCATCTGGTATGCGAACGGGCATATGCCACATATCCTTGCGGTTATATCTGGTACCTCGTAGTACTTCCTTCCCCTTAGGAATGCCTCGAAGAACCTCGGCGCCTCGAATATCTTGAACTTTACGTCCAAGACCTCGTTGCCCTTTACCTTTATGTATAGAGCTCCTTCACCCTCAACCCTCGCAAGATAATCTACCTTTACCGTTTTTACCTTACCCCTCAATTAGACTGTCCACCTCCCTAAATTCCTTCGACCAACCTGTAAACCCTCTAAACCTAAGAATCACTTCTTTCTTATCAATTCCGAGTTCGATGAACTTCGTTGCCAGGCTTTTCACGTTCGGACTCTCCATAGGACCGAAGCATCCATAACATCCTCTTGAATATGTCGGACATATTGCTCCGCATCCTGCCTGCACAACCGGTCCAAGGCACGGTATGCCCTTGGCGACAGTCACACAAACGTTTCCCTTTCTCTTACACTCTACGCAGACGCTGTATGTAGGTATGTTCGGCTTCCTTCCCGCAAGCAACGCGGATAGTAACTCAAGGAGCTGGTATTTGTTAACCGGGCATCCCCTGAGCTCAAAGTCAACCTGTACGTAGTCCGAGATCGGAGAGGCTTTCTCGAGCGACTGTACGTATTCCGGCTTTGCATAAACGTACTTTGAGAATTCCTCGAAGTTCGCCCAGTTCCTGAGTGCTTGGATTCCGCCAGCGGTCGCGCATGCGCCTATCGCCACGAGCTTCTTGCAATCCTTCCTTATCGACTTTATCAGCTCAACATCGTGCGGCGTGGATATGCTTCCTTCGACTAGACCAACGTCGTAAGGACCTTTCCTTGCCGCTCTGGTTACCTCCATGAAGTACGCTATGTCAAACCTTTGGCCTATTTCCAAAAGTTCATCCTCTAGGTCCACGATGCTCAGCTGACAGCCGTCGCATGACGCAAACTTGTATACCGCTACCTTAGGTACCTTTCCTGCCATCAGACCTCACGCCTCCCGAAGAACCTGTTTATCTGATCCACGGAGAAAACTGGCCCGTCCTTGCATACGAAGTAAGGGCCGAACTGACAGTGCCCGCACAATCCCATGCCGCATTTCATGTTCCTCTCCATCGATATGTATATCTTATCGTCGGTTAGGCCCTGATTCCTGAGTTCGAGTACAGTAAACTTCATCATTATCTCAGGCCCGCAGACAAAAGCGTACGTGTTATCGGGGTCGAGCTTTATGCGCTTAAAGAGTACCGTTACGACGCCAACGTTCCCCGTCCACTTTTCATCCCCAGCATCCACCGTTATGAAGGCGTCCATATCGAACCTGCTCTTCCACTCCTTCAGCTCCTTCTTGTATAGTAAGTCGTTCGGCGTCCTAGCACCATAAAGGAAGAAGAACTTTCCATATTCCTTCCTATGCTTTAGGATGTAGTATATCGCGGGTCTAAGCGGTGCCAGACCTATGCCTCCTGCCACTATTATAACGTCCTTTCCCTTTGCCTTCTCCAAAGGCCATCCATTCCCGAAGGGACCTCGAAGGCCGATGAAGCCGGGCTTCCTCGTGTTCACCAAAGCGTTTGTTACCGCACCGACGACCCTGACCGTGTGCGCAATCAAGTATTTCTCGTCCGGGTCGCCGCTTAAAGAGATAGGCACTTCTCCGACACCGAAGGCATACAGCATGTTGAACTGGCCTGGAATGAAGTTATACTCTTTCTTGTCAAGCGGCTTCAGCATCAGTGTGTACGTATCGGGCGTCTCCTTGATGACACTCTCGACCGAAAATTTTCTCATGACCTCGACTTCTGCCGTCTGGGCACTCTCAAGAGCTGCTTTTTCCTTCATACACTCATCCCCTCACCTTGTTAGCCTCCTCTACAATATCTATTCCGACGGGGCACCAAGTTATACACCTTCCGCAACCAACGCATCCAAAGGTTCCAAACTGGTCGACCCACGTGGCGAGCTTATGCATCAACCAGTTCCTATAACGGCTCATAATCGACTGTCTTATCGAGCCGCCGTGAATGTACGAGTAATCTATGCTGAAGCAAGAATCCCATATCTCCCATCTCTCCGCCATATCCAACGACAGTGACGAACTATCGAATACAGACGTGCAGAAACACGTGGGACAGACGAGCGTACAGTTCCCGCATGCCAAACACCTGTTGCTTATCTCATTCCAATGCGGATGTTCGATGTTCTTGTACAGGTCATCCTTTAGGTTCTCAACGTTTAATTTCTTCCTCACCTTATTCTTTGCCTCCTCCATCAATCTCGATACGGCACTCAACTCCTCGTCCGTTGCATTCCTGCACCCAAGCCTATTTACGACCTCGGCACCCTTATCTGTAAGAACATCCAATATGAAGACGTGGCCCCTATCATTTAGGAGCTCCGTGATGCAGATATCGTAACCTGATTGTGCGAACGGGCCGGTGTTCATGGACGTGCAGAAGCAGTTGTTGCCCGGCTCTGTGCAGTTGACCGCTACGAACAACGCATCCTTTCTAAGCATCCCGTACACATTGTCCTTGTAAGGTCCCTGAAGCAGGACCTTGTCAAGTATCTCTATTGCCTTTAAGTCGCATGGTCTAAGCCCGACGATCGCGATCTTCTTCGCATCCGGTTGCGGAAGTATCACCTTCCCATCCTTCCTTACCTTGAAGAGTAAATGCTGCGAAGGACGTAGCACGTACTTTGGGGATTGCGGACCGACAACATAGCCGAAGTATCTTTTATCGTCTTTTTTAACAAGCCTGTAGCTTCCGGGCATCTGAACGTCTGACAAGCCCTTTGGTATTTGCTCGACGGAGTCGATGACGTCGCAGACGATTGCACCATCCCTCTCCACAGGTCCATAGACCACATAACCGAGGCCTTTTAAGGTGTCAATAAGGTTACCAAACCTTTCGGCATCTAGGGCAAAGCAAGATTTTTGTTGTGACAAACACCGTGCCCCCTTGGTTTAATCCTTTTAAAAAAGTAGTGAAATTTAAGTTTGGTCTATTTTTTAAAATTTATATTGATTAATTGTTCAGGGGCTTTGGCGACACGCATTTGACTTTCCGAAAGGGGTTTTGGGTCAAGCCTTATTATTGTCTCGTGAAATTCTTAAATGATGAAGCGTAAATGGGTCTTATGGTGGTATGCGGCGGTGGTCTAGTCTGGACTAGGACGCAGTCGAGTGCTTCGGCGTAAGCCTTCCAAGCCTGAAATCCCGGGTTCGAATCCCGGCCGCCGCAACCAACCTTTGCTATTCTGGTGGTGCACCTTCCAATATTTTCAAACTACGGCTTGTTCCAAGCCTCGTGGCTCCTGCCTCAATCAATGAGACTGCTTGCTCGTAGGTTCTTATGCCTCCTGAAGCCTTTATCCCTACCTTGCCGCCCGTGAACTCTTTTATCAATCTCACATCATCTAAGGATACGCCCCTAGGTCCAAATCCAGTGCACGTCTTTATGTAATCCACTCCAGCTTTTACAGCAATATCGCAAACCTTTTTCATCTCTTCGACCGTCAAATATCCTGTTTCGATTATCAGCTTGATGACGGTATCTTCCGCGACACTCATAATCTTATTCAACTCCTCCTCGAGGTAAGCATAGTTTCCAGACTTCACCGCGCTTATGTTCATCACAACGTCCAGCTCTTCCGCACCATCTTCTATTGCCTTCCGTACCTCAAACACCTTTACGTCTGTAACGTTCGTCCCAAAGGGAAAACCCACGACCGTGCAAACCTTAACTCCACTCTCGTTGGCGAGCAAACTCGATGCTAACCTCACAAAGTATGGTTGAACGCACACGGCACAAAAACCGTGTTTGACAGCCTCATCGCAAAGCCTCTTTATGTCAGCATCCGTGGCTATGGGCCTTACGTCTGTGTGGTCTATCAGCTTCGCTAAACTTTTCCTACCAATCATGAAAAATACGTTATAACGCAAGATAATAAACCTGTGCGTTTAGTAACCGAGGACGTGCTCAAGCGAACAAATCACGTGGGATGTAACGGTCCATGCCTCCAGAGGCTCTTCATAAATGCATACGGTCATGTTGGCTGCCTTAACGGTCTGCTCCTCTAACTCACCTCGTGGAAAGGCCCCTATGAGTACAGCGGGCCTCTCATAAGAGGCTAGCAGCGTACCGAGCTCCTTCATCGTCATCTTATTGCCTTTCTCACTCATGAGGATTACTTGGTCAGGCCTCAGAGCAAACAGTAATTCAGTTAACGTAGCATCCCTAAGCTCGAGCAGTTTCTTACCGTCCGACTCTATGACGCGCTGCTCGTACAAAGCCTCGATGAGTCCCTTGAACCTTTCATAAACTCTTGGCAGCCTCGTTTCAGGGTTTACCCAAATCACTTTGTTCTCTCTCGTATGCACATAAACATCTAGGAGGCCTTTCTTGGAAAGGATGGAACCTAAAGACATCAGCAAACAGAAATGCACGATATCCGGTCTTCCCCGTTTATGCGCATCAACTAAACTCTTCATCGCTGCATGATGATAGGACCTGTCCAACAACAACTGACCCGGCCTTTTTCTCCTCCTTTCCGCGTCAGATATCACCGCCCTATGGTTCCAGCACTCTCTTGGAACGAGCTCGAGGGCCGCCTCCACGAAAACCAAGGTTAACTTTACAAACCCCACAGCCTTCCCAACCAACGTATCTGAGTCTGTCGAAGGTCTGGAAAAAGTTTTGCTCCGTTGACTATGGCGAGCGATAACCTTAATTAAAGAAAGCGATAAAGCTGTAAAGCGTATTCCATGAAAGCTCATTTAATTAAAGCGATAGCACGCGAAAGGATTGAAAGGTTGTTTGAATTCGCGAGAGCATACGCACAATCGGACCCGGAGGCGGCAAGGGAGGCTGTGGCCATCGCTAGGAGGATAGCCCAAAGGGCCAGGATGAGAATTCCGAAGCAGTATAGGTTGACTTTCTGTAGAAGGTGCGGCAACCTTTTTCTAGGATCCGGCTCCTTCTCCGTCAGGGTCAGGGATAGAAGGAGTACGCACGTCGTTGTAAGGTGCTTGAAGTGCGGATGGATAAGGAGGTATCCTGCCACTAAAGAAAAACACATAAGGTCGGTCGCCCGGAAGTCCTAGTGAAAGTTTAAGAGAAAGGTGTACGGTATGTTACGGGTATTAGCCGTGAATCCAGAGAAGCTTATCAGAAAAGTGGCCGCATACCTAAAGGAGGCGCAGCTAGTAAAGCCGCCTCCATGGGCTGCCTTCGTCAAGACCGGCGTACATAAAGAAAGGCCGCCGACCGACCCGGATTGGTGGTACGTTAGGTGCGCAGCAATCCTAAGAAAAGTCTACCTGAAGGGGCCCATAGGTGTCTCTAGGCTTAGGACGGAATACGGTGGTAGACATAGAAGGGGGCATAGGCCTCCGGTGTTCGCGAAAGGTAGCGGCAGCATCATCAGAAAGGCCCTCCAACAACTGGAGGCAGCCGGTCTTATAACAAAGGAAGGAAAGAAGGGTAGGGTAGTTACTCCTAAGGGTAGGGAGCTACTCGAGGAAGCGGCAAAGGTTCTCCTAAAAGGTTAGAAACTCTTCGAGGGGCTGATTTTTAAAAGCAACGTTTAAGTTATCTCGTCTGAAATTTTATTCAGAAGCCCAGAGGGGTGAAAACGATGTCAGACGAGGAGCTCGAGCGTATAAGACAACAAAAGATGGCGGAGCTCCAAGCGAAGATAGCTGAGGAACAGGCAAGGAGACAAAGGGAGGCCGAAAGGGCGGCAGCCATGAGGCTAATACTGACGCCGGAGGCGCGCCAAAGGTTGGCTAATCTTAAGCTCGTAAGACCAGAGGTGGTTAACGTTATAGAAGAGTTGTTGATAAGGCTCGTAAACGAAGGAAGAATAAGGACGCCTATCACGGATGAGGACGTAAAGGCGATACTGGAAAGGGTTCTGCCGAAGAAGAGGGAGATAAGGATAGAAAGGCTATGAACGCAACGCACAAATAACAGAGGATTGTTTAAGGATTGACCTAAGATGGCTAGGACACTACCCCTCAAGAAGAGACTGGCAAGGGCCATGAGAAGGAGCTGGCCAGTACCTTCATGGGTTATATTAAGAACGGCACGTAAAGTCAGGGCGCATGCGAGAAGGAGGCATTGGAGAACCTCGAGGATAAAACCGTAGATGTTCCATTAATTTTTAAGCCTAAATATGAGCGACTTTCAAAACCTTTCATAGTAGAGAACGGTGCTCTAACATGGCCAAGGCTGTCGTCTCGAGGATATACACAGTGCCTTTAAGGGATGCGTGGAAGGCCTCTAGAAAGAGGAGGGCAGAGAGGGCCATAAATCTGCTAAGGAGTTTCGCGATGAGGCACATGAAATCGGACAAGGTGAAGATTTCGGAAGAAGTAAATGAGCTCATATGGGAAAGGAGCATACAAAAGCCTCCGAGAAGGATAAAGGTTTTAATGGAAAAGGACGAGGATGGTGTCGTGGTGATCTCCCTACCTAAGGAAGAGGGGACGGAATGAGGAAGAAATGGTTGTAATCATGGAGGACTTCTTCGGGACGGCAGAGATTGGGGTCCTCTCTTTTGCATCCGATAAGTATGCGATAGTTCCTATTCAATTGACGAAGAAGAAGATTGCGACGATATCGAAAGCTCTAAACGTAAAGGTCATCCCAGCCACGATAGGCGGCACCTACCTGATAGGTGCGCTCCTTACTGGAAACTCTAATGGTATAATCGTTTCGCCCATAGCGCTCGAGGAGGAGGTCGATGCTATCAAGAAAGAGTTGGACAACGTGCGGGTTAGCGTTTTAGACAGTAAACTGACGGCGGTCGGGAATCTGATACTGGCAAACGACAAGGGTGCGATAGTAAGCCCAGAATTCACGAGAGATGAGGTTGCGAAGATTAGGGACATACTGGATGTGGAGGTGGTTCAAGCAAGGATTGCAGGAAGACCGTACGTCGGTTCAATATGCGTAGCCACGAACGTAGGAGCTGTGATACACGTAGAAAGCACTGAAGAAGACGAGGAACTCATAAGAAACGTTCTGAAGGTCCCGTGTAAACCATGCACCATAAACGACGGAGTACCTTTTGTAAGAAGTGGCATAATAGCGACCTCATTGGGCGCCGTTGTGGGCTCTAGGACTACGGGTCCAGAACTAATGACGATATCCGCAGTCCTCGGGCTCTGATGACTGACAGCAATGCTTTAAAGCAACAAAAATAACCGTTAAACGTATTCGATTTTGAAAGGTGCGGGTTTTGGAGTTAGCGGGCATTGTCGGTAAACCGAACACGGGCAAGAGCACGCTCTTCTCCGCAATGACCTTGGTACCCGTACAGATAGCTAACTATCCGTTCACGACGATTAAACCAAACGTCGGCATAACCCACCTCAGGATAGAATGCGTTTGTAAAGAATTCGGTGTGAAAGACAACCCAAAAAACTCGTTATGCATCAACGGCGTGAGGCTCGTGCCGATTCAGATAATCGACTGTCCAGGGATAGTGAAGGATGCTCATTTAGGAAAGGGTTTGGGCCTACAATTCTTGGATGAGATAAGACAGGCAAGCGCTCTCATAGTTGTGTGCGATGCGTCTGGTGCAACCGATGCGGACGGTAGACCCGTTGAGCCTGGGACCCATGACCCATTGGAGGACGTTAAAATCGTTGAGGAGGAGCTGGTCTTCTGGATCTCCGGGATAATAGAAAAGGACTGGGCAAGGATATGCCGAGCCGTCGAGAATAAGCAATCCACGCTGGTTGAGGAACTGTCCAACAAGCTCTCAGGTTTGGGCATAACGCCTACACACGTCGAACAGACATTACAATCCTTGGGACTTAACCCCTACGCACCATCCAAGTTTGAGAAGCAAGACATATTCAAGCTGGCGATGGAGTTGCGAGCACTTTCAAAGCCCATAATCGTAGCGGCGAACAAGGTAGACGTGGAGGGCGCCGAGAGAGGTGTCGAGAGGTTGAGGTCCGCCGGTTACAGGGTCGTACCTTGTAGCGCGGAGGCGGAGAGAATACTCAGGATAGCCGCGGAGAAGGGTCTTGTGCAGTACACTCCTGGCGATGCATCATTCAAAATATTAGACCCATCAAAGCTGACACCGCAGCAAAAGAAGGCGCTCGATATGATAGAGACCCGCGTGTTAGCACGATGGGGGAGTACGGGCGTCCAGCAACTCATTAACACGGCTTATCTTGATGTCCTCGGTTACATACCGGTATATCCAGTCGAGGACGCTGAGAGACTTTCTGACAAGGATGGTAACGTGTTACCCGATGTGTACCTCCTTCCGAGGGGCTCAACTACGAGAGACCTCGCTTACAAGATTCATAGCGAACTCGGTAAAGGATTTCTTTACGCGATAGACGTGAGGACGAAGTTAAGGCTCGGAGAAAAGCATCAGCTTAAGAGCGGGGACGTTATATCGATCGTAGCAACGACCAAGCGCGGCTAACGGATGAACTTCGAATAATAACCCAGCTCCTTCTTCGGACCAAAACTCCTGACGCCCATTTCTCTTATCTGTTTCCTCAACCTATCCGCCTCTTCTTTCGTAACCTCTCCTCTTGACTCTAGGTAGTCGACGAGCTCTATAGCCTCCTCATCGGTATCGCAGCGTCGGATGTAGTCAACGGGTCCTGGAAGGCCGCCATGCAGCACGTCCATCGCCTCCTTTGCTCTCTCTTCGGAGTCTCTTTGGGCATCTATCCTTATGCACATCTTCTTCTGGACGATTTCTCTATAAAGGTTCGGGAACAACCTCTTAAACTCTTCAATATCGAACTCACTCATTGTCCTGTCCTCACCCTACCTTTCGGAACCCTGAGACCCTCCGGGTCTTTCATGAGTAACTCCTCCAATTCATTAATGCTCAAGCCCTTCTTCAGGTCCCCAAATATTTCACACCTGACGGGCTTTTTAAGCATTCCTGGCTCCTTTATCACTATTTCCAGCTCGTAGCCCCTTTTCGATTTTGCCCTAATCCTATAGAGCGACCCGAGCTTCATCTGCTCGGGGAGGTTTACCTCCTCCCAACCCAAAACCTTGCTTACAGCACCCTCTAGCTTCGAAAGTACCGCATTCAAATCCTCCGTGTAAACCTCTATGTCTATATCGCTCCTTGGAGTAAGCACGCCCCGCCAAACGCTACCCACGAGCCTTGGGGCGAATTCTGACAAAGCCTTCATGACCTCCAAAGCATCCTCCCTCATCGACTTGAGCCTCTCGGCGAACGCTGCCCCCTCGACCTCCTCAGCATACTTTCTCAGCTCCATCGCCACCTCGTAATTGCTGGGCATGACGTTTATTCCGAGGTTCTCTGCGGCAACCTCCTTGGCCTCCTTATACTCATAGACCGTGCCTTCATACAACAGCATGGCCGCTTGCCTCGCTACCATTAATCTACCTTCTCTCCTGTCCAAAGGTTTCCTACTCAAGGCAAGCCTTCAAGAAAAAAGCATCCATCATTAAATTTAACGTTTTAGAAGGGATGCTTTTAAGCCTCTTGCTTTAACTCCTCAGCTTTTTCTCCAGAATAGACCCAATCTGGAATCTTGAGGACTTTAGATTTGACGACACCGACATGCCTCAAGAGCGTTATCTTCTTCGCCAAGTTGAATATGTCCGATGCCGTCTTTCCTAAGACCATCTCTTGCGAGAGCTGGTCCAGCGTTAAGCTCTCTCCAGCTTTCGTCACTATTTCCTTCATTATGTGTCTTATGCTTTTACACTTGCCACGCCTTATTCTTCCCACAGAGATCGCCATGACCGTTAACCTCAGGTGGAAACCATCCTTCGTCTTGATGTCGAATATGCCGTCTATCTTAGTGCTGCCCCTTCTGACTAAACTCCTTAAGAATTCCCTTCCGTACTCATGACCGTAAAATATTGTCGAGGCGGAAGAATCTTTGACGTTAACTATCTTGAAGTATAGCAGCAGGTAGTGTTTGGACGGGTCGCCAGTGAGCTGATACAAGTCAGTCCTTATTACCCTGCCTATCACTCGGCTGGGATCTTCTGTCGCAAGTATGCTACCTATCTCTTGCCCTCCAAAGTACGGCGGCGCGTAGACCGTTACCTGATACTTAGTCTTTTCCCCTGCTTTTTTGGACAACTAGTATCTCCTCTGTATGCGTGTTCTGTCCGGTTGTTCCTGAAAAGTTTACTTATTAATCTTTGCTTTGCGACCGCTTCGTTTCGAGGATTGTTCTTTTTATAAGGGATGCCATCGATAGTATGTCGTCGAGCGTGTTCAAGAGTGATGAAATGGGCCTCCTGCATTCGATCTCTGAAACGAGTTTACAACCTTTGACGTACATTAAAATCCTCAAACCTTTAGGGAGAGGGGTATTGTCGGGTGATAGCGCGGAAAGGACTAGGTTCGCTTCTTCCTCGGAATCGTAGATTACCTCCAGCGTTGCCCTGATGGGCTCAGGCTCCGAGTTGAGACCCAATCCTCCTATCTACCTCCTTCAGGAATTGTTCGAGCATATTCGCGGGTAAATCGGCACCTGCGGCTATATTATGACCTCCGCCCCTACCACCAACAGCGTTGGCCACATCCGAAAGAATACTTCCCAAATTGATTCCCTTCTCAACCTGCGACCTATTAGCCCTAGCCGATACCTTGACCCTATCACCGTGTTTTGCCCAAGCTATCAAGACCTTATCCTGCGGTATCATACCCGAGGACGAGATTAGCGATGCTAAGGAGCTAACTTGCCTCTCATCTATCAAATCCTCACCGTTGAAGACTATGATGTGGTCCATGTTTGTGACGGACCCTGGTCTTGTGAAGAGCTCGATGTTCTTTGCCATCTGGGCTCTGTAATCTTCGAGGAGCTTCTGCGCTTCTTCCAAGAGACTTCCCCTAACGCCCGCGGCTATCGCTATTCCCATCCAAGCGTTGCCAGTCTTACCGCAAGCGTTCAAGAGCCATGCGAACTCCCTAGCGTCCCTTAGATACGTCCACCTGTCTTCCTCCGTCAGCTCGTAGATGACCCCGATCAACTCCTTAGCGATGTTGCCGGCCGCTAACCCTTTTGAGGCAAGGAACGATATTATGCCGTTGTAAAGCTTCGACTTCTCCTCATCCGTCAAGTCAGCGAGTACCCGCCACCTATCTCCATCTTTGACCTTTATGCCCAGCGAGGTCACTAGGCTATAGCATACGTCTTCCCTACCGGTTAGCCCCGGCAGGAACGGACTTGAAGTGCTGGCGAGTGCTACATGAATTGGCCTAAAGCTCCTACCGAACAGTATTAAATCTTCAGTAACCTGCATCAGACCCTTTTCGACAGCTTCCTCGACTATCTTTGCGTTAACGCCTCTCAACCTCCTCTTGTCATCCTTATCCTGTAGGTCGCCGAGCGCGCCTACCACGGCGATGGGAGAATAGACGTAGTTCTCTTCGTTAAGCGCCTTTGAGACTAGGTACGCTAGGCCTGAGGCGCTTATATGCGTAGCACCCTCTAAGCCTTGAAGATGGGGGTTTAGGTGAGCGTAGCACTTCGGGATGTCGAAGCTCTGCGGCTGGTGATGGTCGATAATGACGACCTTCTTCTCACCAATCTTGTTGTATATTTCCTTCACGTACCCGCTACCTAGGTCAAGAAAAACTATACAATCGGCGTCTGCCGAGCCCTCGTCCACTTGCTGAAAAAACTCATCGATCCTATTTACGGACCTTGCCAGAAATCTTGCGTCGCTCCTCCATAACGAGCCGACCATTATGCCACAAGCTGAAAGAGCATCCGCATCGTTATGACAGACTAATAACAAAAAAGCATCCTGTTCAATGCATTCTTTTATGAACTCAGCGGCGTTTGCAGCCGAGGACAGTAACTGCTCGTATGCATCATTCATTTTATGCTAGGATACCCCCTCTATCGGCGGCACCCATTCTGGAGGCAACTCTCCTATCCTCTTGTAGTAGTTGATCAGTCTCCTTACCTTTGACTCGATCAGCTGAAGTCTGTGGACGTTCGCTCTATCTGACTTGAACCTCTCAAGATGCTTTCTCATCCTGACTACTTTGGCCAAAAGGTTCTCTAAATCCTCGGGTATTCCGGTGTATAGGCCGTTCTCCTTGAGTATCTGCTTGATGCTCTTCCCAGTTATCTGCTTGACGAGCGGTATGCCATGGCTATCCCTCAATATGACGCCTATCATGCTGGGCTTGTAACCCTGCTTGTAGTACTCCACGACTAAGCTTTCAACCTCCTCAGGCGTCGCCTTCACCCAAGCAGGCGGAAGCTTACTAATGGGTCTGACAGAGTCCGACTTTCCGCGCCTTCTCGAATGCATCCTGGCCATGTTCTTTTCGGGTAGATAGCTGGTGAAGTTCTAAAAATACCTTTAGGTCGAGCATATCAGCCTACGCAACGGAAGCTCGTTAAACGACCCTAACCTTATTATTCCCCGCAACTTTATACCATGAAAAGTTAGATCGTATATCGGTAGCGGTGTTTTGGTCGCCAGCCATTCGAGCAACTCTTTCGCTATCTTTAGCTTCTTCCTCTTAATCTCCAGACGCTCGGGCGTTAGCGTGCTGAGGGGTTTTGAGTATGGACCTATTTCCTCTCCTAAATCCATTCCGGCCAGAACGATGGCCTTGACGCGGGCAGAGGAGCAGAGGAATGCCGCCCTATCACCGTCCGTGAAGCCCCCGAAGTTATATAGGCAGCCGAAGGGTTCTATCTGGGTTGTTGGCAAAACCCTATCGGAAATCAAGGGCACGAGGTTTTTGAGCTGAGGAATGTTATCGCCGTGTGCATGAACCACGATTATTGAACCGTGCGCATAAGCCTCCAATAGGTCGTCAACAGGTCCGTCTAAATCCGTAACAACGATGTCTGGAACTATACCGTGCTTGAGCAACGCAGCGGTAGCACCGTCGGCGGCTAAGACCTTGAAGGCACGTCTCTGGGGAAATTCTACGAACTTTTCAATATCAACAACGAGAGAAGGGCCGGCACCGAATACGATAGAAATCTTGTCCGAAAGTGTGCGTTCGATTTGTGCGAATTTCAGGGCCTTGCCGCTCAGCATGGAATCGAGAAGCGTAGCCGCCTCAACGTCTGCAAACTCATTGAATTGACACTCCTTAACAATGTAACGATACCAATTCAACCACTCATCCAAAGTTATCCAGGGATTATGAAATCTTTTCACGTAAATTGAAAAGGCCATTAGCTATATATGCTTTTTAACAGCGAGTGTTCTTCTAACCTCTCCAGCAGTAGTCCTAATGAGCGCCACTATGTCATGCCCGTGGACGCTCTCCATGCTCCTCGCTTTCGCCAGTATTGTGCACCCGTCCCTAACCTTCAGCTCCGAGGCTGCCTTTGCCATGTACCTTACTACATCCTCAACAAACCGCGCCCTCCTGACGGCATTCATCACCACTTCAGCCTCATCATCCCTCTTGAGCAGCTCGTACGTCGCAGAACTCATGGAATCATTAACTATCCTGACGAGGTCCATGACATCAACATCATCCTCCGACACGTCGATGAATAACGTACCCTTGCATCTTTGCATGTGGGTTGCTATTGGCAATCTATCTATCATCTGCCCCAAGCCTCCCTTGTCAAACATCATCAATTCTTCCTTGCACACCTCTCTGATGTGTTCTAACGCACACGGACAGGCCGTCATGCCCGTGACCGTCACGCCAACCATCTTCTTTATTGAGAAGACTTTGCCCTCCCTAGTAGCATAGCCCCTAGCGTGTATAGTAAACGTCTCATAGGAGGTGTGTTCTGAAGACGTCTTCGTCGCATAGAATGCTGTTGCATCCGCCTTCACGTAAGATCTTTTAGAATACTCGTGCTTCTTTAGCAAAGAAGCCGCTATCTCCGCTACGATGTCTTCGAGCTTAAAGGCTTTGCCCTCGTATGCTTTTATCACCTCAGCTATGGGCTCGTAGTTTCTAGACGCGTGTATGCCGCGTCGGCCGGGTGGAAGGTCTATGAAGGCACCGAGCCTTACGGCCATGACAGACTTCAAATCTCCCAACTTGACCTGGCCAGCAGGTATCTTTACACCGTCTATACCAACCAACCGTATGGGTAACTTCACATCGGGTTGCTCGTCCTTTATATCTAGGGCTCGCATTCCTCCATCCAACGCTTAGTAGGAGGGTTCGGCTGGGATTTAACGGTGAGCCAACGTGAAAGTGTATGTCAAAACTCCCTCTAGGCTTCACCTCGGTATGATAGACCTCAACGGTAGCCTCGGCAGGCTTTACGGCTCCTTAGGTCTTTCCATTTCAGCACCGTCCTTCGAGGCGATTATCGAGCTTAGGCCCTCAGGCGTTATGATTGAACCATATGATGCATTCCTAAAAGAGGCAGCTGAAAAGTCAAAGTCGGTACTGAGCATCGATGACGGGTTTGCCGTAAATGTTATGGACAAGATACCAAGGCACGTGGGCTTGGGTTCTGGAACCCAGACGTTATTGGGCATAGCGGCGGGGCTGGCAAAACTCCTGGATATCGAGCTTTCGGTCGAAGAGCTGGCAATCAAGCTTGGTAGGGGCACGAGGTCCGGCATCGGAACGGCAGTCTTCAAGCACGGCGGCTTCGTTGTCGACGGAGGCATAAAGCCCGGTAAAAAACAAATTCCGCCGGTCATCACGAGAATAGATTTCCCGGAAAAATGGCCGATAGTGCTCGCAATACCTTCTGGTGTCAGGGGGTTGAGCGGGGAGGAAGAGGAGGAGGCTTTCAAGAACCTCGGAAGGCAACCAGAGTGGATAGCTGACAGGATATCCAGGCTTGTGTTAATGAAGCTAATCCCAGGGATATTGGAAGAAAACGTCTGGGAATTCGGGGACGCGCTGAGTGAAGTGCAAAGACTCGTCGGCATGTGCTTCTCGAACGTTCAGGGTGGTATATTCTCGAACGAATTGACGCACCTCTGTATCAAGACCATGTTGGAAAACGGTGCGGCTGGCTCAGGTCAGAGCTCATGGGGACCTACAGCCTACGGATTCACTGATTCTATGAAGACTGCGAATAGGGTTGCATCCGCTTTGAGAGATGTTCTTGCAGATAAGGGAATCGTGCTGATTACAAAAGCTACAAACTCCGGTGCCATTATACGAAGAATTTAGACGTAGTATCTTAAAATGCTCCCATGACCTAAACTGCAAACTGGCTTGATAATGGTTTATCTATGAGTCTAAGTATCGAATATGATGACTTGGGATGCTCTTCTCAGAGCTTGTTGAGTTCTACGAAAGGCTCGAGGCTACGACCAAGAGGCTAGAGATGACAGACATACTCGTGGAACTATTCAAGAAAACAAGCCCCGAAATAATAGACAAGGTCGTATACATGACCTTGGGCGAGCTCTATCCACCGTTCGTAGGAATAGAGCTCGGCGTCGCAGAAAAGCTAGCGCTCAGAGCTCTCAAAGCGGTTAGCGGTGCGTCCGAGAAGAAGATACAAGAGCTCTACGGAAAGCTTGGCGATATCGGATTAACGGCCGAAAAACTCCTTCTCTCAAAGGCTCAGGTAACTTTGTACACAGAACCTTTGACCGTTGAACGCGTATACTCATCCTTGGAAAAGATAGCAAGAACGACTGGAGAAGGTGCCATCGAGACGAAGCTCCAAATACTTGTCGGGATTCTCGGCTCTGCTCAACCGAAAGAGGCCAAGTACATCATGAGGATGGTAACGGGCACGATGAGGCTCGGTGTTGCGGACATGACGATACTGGATGCGCTTGCCGTGGCATACGGAGGCAGTAAGGAGGTAAGGGAGGCTTTCGAGAGAGCATACAACATAAGCTCCGACATAGGTCTTGTCGCAAAGGTTGCGGCCGAGGGAGGACTGAAGGCAATAAAGGAATTCAAGATAAGGGTTGGAAACCCGATAAGACCGATGCTGGCTGAGAGGCTCTCTACCGCTGAGGAAATCTTGGAGAAGATGGACGGTAAGGGGTTGGCAGAATTTAAGTACGATGGTGAAAGGATGCAGATACACAAACGAGGTGAGGAGATAATAATATTCTCAAGACGGCAGGAGAACATAACCGCGCAATATCCCGACGTTGTTGAGCATGCTAGGAGGTGCATAAAGGCAAACGAGGCCATAGTCGAATGCGAGGCAGTCGCAGTGGACCCCGAAACGGGCGACATGCTTCCATTCCAAGAGCTGATGCACAGAAGGAGGAAGTACGATATCGAGAGGGCCATAGAGAAGTACCCAGTCAGCCTCTTCTTCTTCGACGTGCTTTACGTTGATGGTCAAGACCTAACATCCAAGCCGCTCCTCGAGAGGAGGAAAATATTGGAAAACATAATAGAGGTTAACGAAAGCGTTGCGTTGACTGAGAGTAAGCTGGTCGAAAATCCCGAGGAACTCGAGGCCTTCTTCCTAAGGGCGGTGGAGAGCGGTTGCGAGGGTGCTATCGTTAAGTCCGTGTCCCCGGAGTCTGTATACAAGGCAGGTGCGAGGGGCTGGCTCTGGATTAAGTACAAGCGCTCCTATGTATCCAAGATGGTCGATACGGTTGACCTTGTGGTCGTTGGAGCCTTCTACGGAAGGGGAAGGAGGAGGGGTAAATTTGGCGCGTTACTCATGGCGGCTTATAATCCGGAAGAAGATGTTTTTGAGTCCGTATGCAAAGTAGGCTCGGGCTTTACGGACGAGGATTTAGCTAAGTTGCCGGAGATGTTGTCGCCCTACATATCAAAGGACAAGCCTCCGAGGGTTGATTCCAACATGCAACCGGATGTATGGCTCAAGCCTGCCGTGGTTCTGGAGATAATCGGTGATGAAATCACTCTCAGTCCCATACACACGTGCTGCTGGGGTCGGGTGAAGGAAGGGGCTGGTCTCGCCATCAGGTTTCCACGATTCACGGGAAGGTTCAGGCTGGACAAGTCCCCGGAAGATGCAACAACCTCCTCCGAGATATTGTCCATGTATGAGAGACAGTTGAAGAAAGTTGTCGAGAAGCCAACGGAGGGTATTTGAGGAGATGTCCGAAGAATTTGGTGAAGAAAAGCTGAAGAAGCTGGCTATGGTCAAGAGCTACTTGGAAAGGAGAATCGAGGAGCTCTCGGGCGAAATCGAAAGCCTAAGACTTCTTGTATCAATCGTAGACGAACAGTTAGCAGCAAAGAGTTTCAAAACGTTGGAGACGGTCAAGAAAGAAGAGAAGCCGAAGGTTGTGGAGGTAGCGAAAGAGGAAAAACCGAAAGAGTTGGGCGCCGTCAGAAATCTTCGCGGCAAATCCGGAAACCTACTCGGGATGCTAACGGTAACGCAAGACGAGATTAGGTTGACAGTTAGCCCGGAGCTGCGCATAACGTCGGACATGAAGCCATTCTCATCCTTCTTGATAAAGAAGGTTTTGGATGCGATGGTCAAGGTCGATAAAGAGGATGTTGAGGCGGGGAAGCTGGAGCCAGGCAGGGAGCTGAGTTACGACATAGTTTACGAGGGCGGAGAGGTTAGGGAGATAATAGTAAGGAATTATCGGGACGAGAGGAGGCTAAGGGAAGTCATAAGCTCCATAAGATGGGCCCTAGATACGATATCTTCGTCCCAGAGATAACTCTACTCGCCGACGACTGTTAATACGACCCTTCTCTCCCTAGGTCTGGTATCCAACTCTAAGAAGACCAGCTGTTGCCAGGTTCCCAGAATCAGCCTTCCATCTCTCAGAGGTACGGATATGCTTGGGCCTATCAGGGCCGCTCTCACATGAGAGTGCCCGTTGTAGTCGCCCCACCTCTCATGATGCTTATACGGATGGTTTTTGGGTGCCACCCTCTCTAATATGTCCGATATGTCGCGGACCAAACCCGGCTCATATTCTATCGTCGTTACGGCCGCCGTCGAACCGACGACGAACACGTTCACGATACCGTTCGATATCCCAGAACTTCTTACCGCTGAGCTTACCATGTCTGTTATATTGACCACGTCACCCTCGCCCTTAGTTTTTATCGAGAGCTCACCCATCCAAACGCCCATTTTTCACACCACAACATTCTTTTGACATCCTCCAATATATCTTTAGGTTCAAGAGCTCAAAGGAGTATCACTTTACACAATTATGGTGTCGAGCTTCATCGATTTTGCCAGTTTCTTTTTCGTGAAAAATTTATCAAGGGGCGAAGTGTTATGTGAAGACCAGCGTTACGGGACAAAAAGCTTGTGATGATGAAAGGGCAGATGTTTACCAAGATTCTAGGTGGGTTACATGTCTCGACTTAAAACCGTAGGACGCGTATTCGCTTACCTTTTTTATGCAGTATTCATCTTTTTGATAGCCCTTGCCATATTCTCTGCCGTCCAAGGTGCGGTTGGCACATCATTTCCGTTATTGGTCGTGAAGAGCGGAAGCATGGAACCTGTCATACATGCCGGAGACATAATAATCACAGTACCGGTTCAACCTTCTGAGATAAAAGCGGACCCAAAGGATGGAGACGTGATCGTGTTCTTTAAACCTCCGTACTACGGTGACTCGCGCTACCTTATAGTGCATAGGGCCGTAGATGTTGTAGAGGATGGTTTCATCACAAAAGGTGATGCAAACGCCGTGGTAGACCCATGGAGCCCTGTCCCTCCAAGCTACGTCGTAGGGAAGTGGACAGGTATGAAAATACCATATTGGACGGGCCTAGGTTACCTGTCGCTCTTCATGAAGGGCGAGCTGTATCCTCCCTACGGCCGCATAACGCTCGCGCTTTTAATCATCGTTAACGTCATCCTGCTCTTTTTGGAGTTCAGAAGAATCCAAAAGAGGTCCAGACAATCCCCAGCTGGAAATTAGTGCTTTTAGCTTATCCATTATCGACGAGTAAATGGTGTTCGGCGCTACCCTAGAAACTAGCGCATCATAATGCTTGATAAGGTGTGCGAGCTGGATGACCTCTTGGCTCATACCGCGTTCTAAGAAGAACTTTAGCCTCGTTGCATGAATCAGTGATTCGATAATTGCGTGCTCAGCCCTCGTGTACGGTTTTGCCTCCCTCCGTTTCCATAAAGCCTTGAGCACCTTACACCTGAAAACCGCTCGGTTATCGTCTTCCTTCACCAAACTTTCTACAAAGAATTCAAGCCTAGCGTATGCATTCGCCAAAGATGGTGCAGGAACGGAAACAGATGGTGCAAAGAGTTCATTAAAATCGCTTTTTGCACCAAAAGTTGTTATGTAAAATACCTCAACGTCGTCTGTGAAGTTGACAACACCGTACGGAGCACGCTTCAACAACCTATAGCTCTTTGTGCTTTTGAACGGTCTCAGCAACATGCTATCTTCCTCAAAGATAACGCCCATCGGTGCCGCATTCGTCTCTTCATCCGCTCTTGTTGTCAGTATGCACTCATAAATTACGCGGGGGATTATACGGTTCGTCTCCATAAATTCTCTTAGGCTCCCCTCCACATACGCTTCTGACATGGCACCCCATTCTCCTAGACATGTAAAAACTAAGGTCTAAAACCCTCCATTAGGAGGACCGTCAAGGAAGAGCATAAGAGGTCCGCGGTTGCACCTGGCCTCATGGACTTGCTCCTCCTAAATTGCTCATCCATCTTCTCGACCTCTTTCCTTCCCTTTGCGGAGCTCATGCCTCCCAATTTAATCGCCTTTGCCGCCATGCTCGATGCAAGTCTAGCAACTTGTATCCCAGCCCTTCTCATTATAAGCGTGTCTGGTTTTTGAGCAAGCATCTTCAAAAACGCGTTGACGATGGCTTCGTTCAAGCTCTTTGTTTTTGATATCTCCCTCTTCAGCTCTTTGTATCCTAGCTCGAACGTCAGGCTGTAGCCCGTCACCCACTCATGCGCGACTATGTCCCTATCCACGTAGTGCTTCAGCGCCATCAGGGGCGTAATCTTTTTTCGCCTAATTTCCTCGTACGTCTTGTTCATTCTCACGTCCAAGTAGGGAACCCTTCCGAGACCTCCTGGCATCACGTAAGCTATGGACCGAAAAATCTCCTCAGTGTCTTTTGGCTTCATAATTTTCAGAACGTTTTTCAATTCCCTCCTGAGCCTGCTCGGCTCGACGGGAAAATCGTCGGACATCCCGGCCGCCGTCGCTATCGGTAAGACCAGTAAGAGAGCTCCCAAGTGTGTGTTGCCGCCACGTTGCCAGCTCAGCATCCTTTCCACTGCAAGCTTCACCAGAGGCCCAATAGATGCCTTCCCTCTTATCCCGTTCATGGCCGCCTCGAAGAAGGGCCAGTATAAGGAGGATGCTGAGGATAGAAAGTGCTCGAAGCTGGTCTCGTGAAAATCCCTAGTTCTGTGTACGAGGCCCGGCTTAGGGTATGCGCTCACCTCCAAGAGGAGAGCTAGTTGACAACAGGCCGCTATATTGTGGGCCCTTTCGTAAGCCTGCGCGTCCATAACCCAATAAGTCGTAAAAAATTCTTTAAAAATACGAGGGTGCATTCACTAAAAAATTTATAAATAACAGGCCTCTATGCACAAAAATTGTCATTGAGAAATGTGGAAGAACATTCTGGAACAACTTAAGGAATATCCTGCACGCATCAAGGTAGTCAGGCTTATGATAGAGCACGGAATAGGTATAACGGAGCGGGGAAGCCTGGTCGTAGGGCCTGTGGAAATAGCAGACCTTGCCCTCGCGAGAGCAGCTGGCGTTGACAGAAGGGTTGTGAGGAAGACGGTCGAATACCTGCTATCGGACGAGACCTTAAAGAAGATCTTTACGGGCCTGAGACCTGCAGGGGCCTTGTTAGCACCAATCGCGAAGGTGCTGGGCTACTCCGTTCTCGAGATTAGGGCAGACCCTTCCGCCGTTGGTGTGCTTGCAAGAATCGCCTCAATATTGTCCGAGGAGGGTATAGCGATAAGGCAGGCTTCTGCTGAGGACCCCGACCTATTTCCCGAGCCAAGGTTGATACTCGTGCTTGAAAGACATCCATCGGGCGATGCCATCCGAAAGATGCTGAACGTTCCTACGGTAAAGTCCGTCACGGCGTACTAGAGGTTGCTAAATAGTAGGGCTAGGCACAGTCCGATTAATATAGGGCCGGGTAAGCCCGGTAACATTCGTCTCTTTTCTAGTAGTTTTAGCGTCAAAAAGTACCCTAATGTTATGCCCAGGGCACCGCCGATACTCGCAAGAACCCCCATGTGAAGTGTTGCAAATGATACAAGAAAAGAGTAGAAGAACATGTCACCAAGCCCAATTATCAAATTATCGTATTCCACGATAAAGCCTCTCAGACTCTCAAGGTCATGCTCCTTTATCATCCTAAGATGGCCCCTAAAAACTGCCAGCGCATCATAGGCCGATATGACTAACAAGAGAACAATAGCCGTCCAAAATGGCATGCTATTACTTAAGATTGTGCCAACACTACCTCCAACGAATCCACAACTTAATAGGCTTAGCAAACCTCTCTTGGATGTTGAAACATAAGTTATAGCTGTAGCGACGAGTGCTGCGACCGGTAACCAAACACTTTCGATATCGGTTCCAGTAAACAGCAGAGCATAGAAAGATGATACGAAGAAAGTGATGAGCCAAAGAGCACATGTAACGAGAATCTTTACAAACTTTTTTAGATGTTTTAAGAAAATCACGAGAAACATGCTACCAGCGAATACCGCTCCCAAAAATATTAACGTATTTAGATAGGGTGCAGGGTTTACAGGAAGCATTCCAGGAATCTGGCCGTTTGTCGATTCACTAAACGGTGTTAGCGGTAACGTCGGCGGCTCCATATTTGATAGAATTATGAGAAACGAAAAGAACCACGCTATCGATATGCTGATAACAATCGGTACGAATGCCTTTACACGACTCATCCCTATTACTGATAAGGCCTCTCCGTTTATACATTTAGGGGAAAGTTTAAGATAAAGACCAACCTCCTTAGATGCATGATTGAAGAAAAGGACGGCCTTTCTGACGAGGAGATAAAGAGCATATTTTCAAAATACAAGGTCATAGCCGTAGTCGGTATGAGCAGAGATAAGGAAAAACCGGGCCACTACGTTCCAAAGTTTCTTATAAAATACGGATACAAGATAATACCGGTCAATCCTAATGCGGATGAGATTGTCGTCGGAAACCTGACACTAAAGTCTTACAAGAGCCTTACCGACGTTCAGGAAGATGTCGATATAGTCAACGTATTCAGGCGCTCCGAGGATGTACCGCCGGTAGCCGAGGATGCTATAAGAAAGGGTGCGAAGGTCTTCTGGATGCAGGAGGGCATTTACAACAAGGAGGCGGTCGAGAAGTTACGAAAGGCTGGCATAACCGTTGTCTGGGACAGGTGCATGATGAAGGAATACTCAAGGTTATTCAATGTAAAACCTTTCGTTCCGACGTCAAAATTGTGAAAATTTTCGACCAATGGGCGAGTTGTCTTGAAGTACAGGTTGATGGATTTGCTTGCATGTCCAATCTGTAAGAAGTTTCCGCTTTTGCTTCTGGTATTTACAGAGCAGACGCTCCAACCGCCGAAGAACATCAGGAAATGTGAGCTCTATTGTGCATACCATCACGGTAGCCTATCCGAGGTACAAAACCCTGATTGTGCGTCGTGCTATAAGAAGGAGATATCATCCGGGATACTGATATGCGAAAACTGCGGAAGATGGTATCCGATAGAGGAAGAGATACCTAGACTGTTGCCCGATGAGCTCCGAAAGTTCAACGAAGATGTCGAATTTCTGAGAAAATGGAAGGAGAAGATACCTGAGAAGGTTCTAAAAGAGGGGAAACCTTTTTCATTAAAAGAGTAGGTCTGAGTGGTGAAAGTGAAGGCGCTTAAACAATTTGACGCTGATTGCAGTATTGGGTACTGCGAATTATTGAGAAGATTCTCTGAGATCGGTATGGTTGCGAGAGAGTTGGGCAGGGCGTTCTCGATAATGATAAGCATGTTTCTGGACAATGAGTGCCACAGATTGCTTGGTGTTGCCGGTGCCGCGGTTGCGTCCGGCCTGAGACCTCTCATAACCAAGCTGATAAGGTTTGGTTTCGTTAATACGGTGGTAACGACTGGGGCGAATATAACGCACGATGTTATAGAGGCGATAGGTGGCAAACATTTTGTGCTTGAACACGGAGAGATGGACGACGTCAAGCTGGCAAAAATGGGAATCTATAGGATATACAACATAGGGGTTACAAGGGAGTCCTACATAATGTTGGAAAAGTTTGTGGATGAAACTTTTGAAAACGTAAGCGGCACCTTCTCCAGCTCCGATATAATTAAGATGCTGGCCTCGAGAATCAAGGACGAAAATTCCTTCATAAGGGCGTCCTATGAGTTGGGGGTCGAGGTGTTCAGTCCAGCCATGGCCGACTCGATAATCGGAAGCCAGATAAGGTTTAGGACTGGTGGCAGGGTAAAGCTGGACGCGCTTTCGGACGTGAGCAAACTGGTGGATAGAGTGTGGGCCTCAAAACGTACGGGAGCAATATTCCTTGGCGGCGGCACACCGAAGCACTTCACGATGATGGCTGTCAACGCGGCGGACAGACCCCTGAGTTACGCCATCCAAATAACTACTGATAGAGAAGAACACGGCGGGCTTAGCGGTGCAAAGCTGGAGGAGGCCAAGTCTTGGGGAAAGGTTAAGGCAGAGGGCATGATAGCGAACGTCTGCCTGGATATGTCTGTAGCCCTGCCCCTCCTCGTACTGGCCTTCGAGGAATGGATGAGGCAAAATCGTTCTTAAAAACTTGGTTTTTTAAGAAAAAAGCTTATTTACCGAAAAGTTGCACTCATAACCACCTTAAGAAAGGTGGAGAATATGAGTAGCATGGAAGCCGTTGTTCTCGTAGGAAAGAAACCTACGATGAACTATGTGCTCGCTACCACGCTGCCACTTGCTGAAGGCAAAAAGGTGCTGCTAAAAGCCAGAGGACGTGCTATAAGCAAGGCGGTTGACATCGTTGAGGTCGTTAGGAGGAGGTTTGTCCAAAACGCGGTAATAGAGAAGGTCAACATTGGCACCGAGGAAGGCAGAGTGGGCGCCGACGGTAAGCCGAGGAACGTTAGCACGATCGAGATACTCATCAGCGTTCCAGAGCAGTCAGCTAAGAAGAGCAAGTGAGCACATAACCCCAAAGATCCCCCATAATGCGCCGAGTTCTTTGACACCTCGGCGCGAATCTTTTTATGTTTCCGCGTTCTTATCCATAACGCCATTATTCAGATTTCGGAGGTTAACGCTTGGTTCAAGTTAGGGAGTCGTCAGATGAAGATATCAAAAACGCGATGAAGCCAAGGAGGAAATATTCGAGGAAGGGCGAAAACGGTATAGTACTCGTCGTGGGCGGAAGTTGGCTCTACCATGGTGCTCCGGCCCTTGCAGCCATGGCATCTTTCAGATGCGGCATAGACCTAGTTTACATCGCGGTGCCGGAGAAGATAACCACGGCCATAAGGGCGCTTTCGCCAAATTTCATAGTTCTACCATTGCCAGATTTGAAGCTCACTAAGGGTTCTGTCAGAAGGCTCGAGAAGATCCTCCCTGAGGTTGATGCGGCCGTAGTAGGTCCTGGGCTCGTGCCGAAGGACGCCGATGCCTTGACATTTCTTCTAAAGGAACTCTTGGAAAAGGACATAGCGCTCGTGCTGGATGCGGCGGCTTTGATACCGGATGTACTCGCAGTCGTAAAGGGAAAGAGGGTGGTTCTCACACCACACGCAGGAGAATTCAAAAGACTCTTTGGAGTCGAGCTCACGAAGAGTGCTGAAGAGCGCGCTGTTCATGTAAAGGAGAAAGCCTCGGAGTATTCGTTGACGATACTCCTGAAAGGTGTCGTGGATGTTATCTCAGACGGTGAGACGGTCGTGCTCAATAGGACGGGCACTGCTGCGATGACCGTCGGCGGAACTGGCGACGTGCTCTCTGGGCTCGTGGCAGGTTTCCTATCAAAGGGCGCAAGACCTATCGAGGCGGCTGTGGCCGCTGCAAGGGTGAATGGCTTAGCCGGTGAGAGGGCTACAGTTAGGCTCGGCTACCACATAGTGGCAACTGACCTATTGGACGAGATACCGCAGATACTGAAGGCATACGACGTTATAGTGGAAGATTAGCACGGCAGATATGGTTCAAGAAAAATTCTGAATGATGTTCGACAATTTCATCTCATCCAGAAAACTCCTGAGGGTCGAGAGGATATTCTCAGGGGTTGCTGCCTCACCTGCTTGCGATAGCCTAGCGATTACGCTCCTTGTAGCAAAGCTAGCCGCCGAGAGAGACTTTATAACACCTGCTCCCCACGAGAGGAGCGCTGAAGCTATCGCAAAGTAAAGGTACTTATGTATCGGCTCACGAATCGGCTCTAAAAGCCAGTTAACTTTTACGACGTTTCCATCCGATATACCATCGACTTTTGCCATTATGCCGACTTGCATGCCGAGTTTTCTGCTAATGTCTTTTGTAACTTCTACAGCCGATTTTATATCATTGAACGCGTCCGGCGTAGTCAGACCTAGGGATACGGCGTCTTCTAACGGAAGAGCAAGCGCGACCTTAAGGCGTTTTTTAGCCAACTCGGCAATCTCATACGAGTGCGTAAATATTTTGATATCGATGCCAGAGTCGACAATCTTCGCTAAAACGTCCCTTCCAATCTTTCCTTCAAGAAAGGCCACGGAGAACGTTCTGACAGAATCTATGAATTCTTTCATGGTAGCGTATTTCACGTTATCCTTGGAGAACCTGTAAGATTCGACCCGAGACAATGCCGTTACCTCTTTACACATCAAGCTGCATACTTGCAACAAAATCACGTTTTCGTTTGTTACCTCATCGAGTACAACGCCGAGTCTTCCCCCATCCCTACCTACGTAAGCCGCCGCAGTCCTCAAATCGCCGGGCCCTGCGACCAGCTCGGCCTCTGGCGGCATGCCTATCGGTGAGACTATTAGACTACCTGCCAGCATCCTGCCGTGCTCCGTTAAAAGACCTGGCTTTACCCTGTGGAAGGTTATCGTCGTGTTTGCCTTGACAGCTATACCCGAAATCGCACCCGTATCTGGGTCGAGACCGGATGGGACATCTATCGCCACAACATACTTACCCAATTCGTTGATTTGTTTTATTGCTGTCAACCAAGGTTCTCTGATTTCTCCCTTAATTCCTGTGCCGAATATACCGTCAACGATGGCGTCAGAATTCCTTATCCTATCGGCCAATGATTCCAACGTCGTAACGTCTTTTGCAATAACCATCTCTATCGTCGCTTTCATGGAACTGATCGCCGCAAAGTTCTTGCTCGCTTCGTACGTTCTTATTTTATCCGGGCTTCCCAAAAGTATGACAAGAACTTTACATCCATAGCCTGCCAAATGCCTAGCCGCAACCATACCGTCTCCGCCGTTGTTACCGGTTCCGCAAAAAACCGTCACGAACTTACCCCTCAAATCTTTGAAATGTTCCTTTAAGTGGTCAGCGACAGCCCTGCCTGCGTTTTCCATCAAAAGGATTCTCGACGTCCCGAGGTACTCGCTGTTCTCGTCAGCGGCCGCCATCTCCTCTGATGTTATAGTTTCCATACCGTTCATGATGTTGTTTGAGGGCGGCTTAAACGTTTTCTTTTTTGGATATGCCGATTAACCTTGGTAGCTCTGCTAAAATGCCCCTCCATCCCCTCTGTCTGAGGATTGTTATGAATTCCTGCCAATCCATCCTAAACAGAATAATGGTGACGAGTATCATGACCGCTACAGCGATTACGACCGAAAGCATGCTCATAGACTCGCCGACAATTATGTCCATCAACTCTTTGTAATATCTGCCAACATATGATACGAATACTGCAAGAATGATTTTACCGGCACAGTTTGCCAGCATAAACTTCAAAAAACCATAACCTATCATGCCCATAGGTATGTAGACGATGTCGTCGGGTAACGGAGTTAATGCGAATAAGAAAACGGCGATTGCACCATACTTATCGATGATAGACCTGAAAAAATCTAGATTCTTCTTGCTTTTTTGCGATGCGAACGCCCTCCAAAACCTACCCACCAAATAAGACGTAACTTTACCTAAAGAACCCCCCATCCCCGATAGAGTACCTATGAACAGCGGGTCGAGTTCCATGCTCAATAATATTATAGGAAAGAGGTAGGGTAAAGGCAGGAAGGGTACGAGGCTTCCAATGAAGGATATTAGAAAAGAGCCAAAATAACCATACGAGACAAGAAGATTGATAAGCTCGTAGAAGCTCTCTAAAATGCTCAAACCAAACTATCCTCTCGAAATACTATCGATTTTACTCTTAATCGCTTCCTGTGCCATCTTGACGAGCTCCTTTAACTTTTCTTCCGTCTTAGCCTCAGCGGTCATCTTTATCTGAGGCATAGTGTTTGAGGGTCTTATGAGAACCCAGCCGTCCTCAGAGATTGCCTTCACACCGTCCATCGTATTGATGGTGAAGCCCTTGGATTCGAAGAACTTCGCGAGTTCCTCCACGACCCTAAACTTGTATTCGTCCGGGCAGTCAAACGACGTTATGGGTATGGACGGGAGTCTCGGAAATCTATCGACCATTTCTGAGAGTTTGTTTTCACTTTTAGAGATTATCTCGGCCATTTTGCAAACCGCAAATATTGCGTCATCAAATCCGTAGACGTCCGAGAAGTATATGTGATTGCTCTTCTCTCCACCGATTAGCGCACCGGTCTCTCTAACCTTCCTCATGACGAAGGCCCTACCAACCCTGCTCTCTATAGGTTCACAGCCGGCTTCCTCTATGACCTTCTTTAGGAAGGATGAACAACTAACATCATAAACCACCTTGCCCTTTTTGCCCAAGTTTGTGACAAACACGGCAAGCGCAACATCCCCTGGCAGTATCCTGCCTAGGTCGTCAATAAAGACCGCCCTATCCGCATCACCATCAAAGCCAACGCCAAAATCAGCTTTAGAGCTGATGACCAACTGGGAAAGTGGTTGTAAAGTTTCTTGCGTAGGTTCAGGCAAATGCCCTGGAAAATTTCCATCCGGTATGTCATTTATGGCAATAATTTCACAACCTGCTTTCGAAAGAAGCCTTGGGATAAAACCGCATCCAGCACCATTCGATAGATCGAGAGCTACGCGTACTTTTCGTTCTAGCTTAAACCTTCCTAACAAGAAGTTCTCATAAACTGGGAGAACGTCTATATTCTTTTGGTAGCCCTTCTTCTCTGCAAGCTTGAATTCATTTTTCAGCGTCATGTCCTTTATCCTTTCCATGCCGAATCCTTCTGATACGGTATCGCCAGTGCTAAGGATAAGTTTGAAACCGTTCCACTCCGGCGGGTTATGTGATGCAGTTACTTGGAAGCCGCCATCCATCTTCAACGCTACGACTCCAAAATATGCAGCAGGCGTTGGTATGATGCCTGCATCGTAAACGTTGCATCCAGCATCTATCACTCCATTACTGAATGCTCTACATAACGTTTCTCCGCTAAGCCTGACATCCCTGCCGGCAAGGACCTCGCCCTTGTTGCCGATGTATGTTCCAAAAACCCTCCCTAGTATCGTCGCGACCTCTTCGTTTATGTCCTTGTTGAAAACGCCTCTGATGTCGTATGCCCTAAAAATGTTTGGATCAACCATATTCATTTACATTATTTCGCTTGTTGAAATATGTTGCTCTATGTTTTTGATTCCGGGAAAGCGCAAGCCCGAAAATTTAACAGAGTATCTTTTGTCTAAAAATATGAGTAGCGAAGTAAACTCCTCAGCATACCTCGAATTTCTCAGAGGCCCACCATCGATAGCTCTCACACCATCTATCTTATGCGCCAGTTGCATGACTAACTGCTTCGCATCCTCATGGTCGCTAAAGACGAGCACATCGCATTCAACGGGTTTTTTAATGTCTATTAGGGCGTCGGATGCAACATTATGAAATGCCGCTACAACTTTGGAATCTTTTAACCTTTCAGCAACTAGCTCGGCAACGGACCCTGACCATAGACGAATCGGTCTAACTGCCCCACCTATTGCTTCTACCTCAAGTGGAACAATCGTCGATACCACAACTTTCCCAACCACGTCGTTTGCTATGGCCTTGAGTATCGGTAGCAGACCTACGAGCGGAACCGTAAGGAAAACCACGTCTGCTACCTTAGCCGCATTCTCATTTAGCATTCCCTCAACCTTTACATCGTTACCTAGCTCCGCTCTAACGTTCTTTGCGGCCTCCAAAGCCCTTTCCACACTCCTAGAACCGATGATTACATCCATACCCGCTTTACAGAATCTCAGCGCTAGACCGAACCCCTGACCGGCAGTACCTCCCAGAAGAGCTAGCCTCATCCTACATTACCCTTCGGAATTTGCTTTGCACTCCTCTAAAAACATAGCGCTACTCTAGCATCTCGATGAATGCAAGCGTCTCGTTGACGGCATCATCTAACCCGAGCTTATCCCAAATTTCTTGGACTATCTCGGGTTTGGATGAGGTTTCAGGATGTCTGGCAATTATCGAGCAACAATCTTTGTATTCCTTCAGGGATAACTCATACGTGCCTATGTTTTTAGCTAGTCTTATTATCTCTTCTTTATCGTAGGTCAGAAGAGGTCTGTAAACTGGCAAATCCAAGCCTCTTTGGGCAGACCAGATGTTCCGAAGTGTTTGGGATGCTACCTGTGCTATGCTATCACCCGTTACTATACCTAGATAACCTTCGCGCTTCGCTAAAGCCTCAGCTAATTTTAGCATGAACTTTCTGAACAAAACCAGCTCAAGCCTTGTGGGCGCGTTCAGAGCTTTCTCTAAGAATTTATAGTAAGGTGCAACAAACATTTTTGAATCTTTACAAAAAGCGGAGAGGTGTCTAAAGATCTCGAATACCTTAGACTCTCGAACTTCTCGTGCATCCCTCAACGCATGTAAATGGAGAAAATCTACATGGCACCCCCTCTTCATCATCAACCAAGCTGCTACTGGTGAATCGAGACCCCCTGATAAAAGACTCAGGACCTTTCCGCTTACGCCAACTGGTAAGCCTCCAAGACCCCTTATCTTCTCAAAGTATAGGTAAGCTTTCCCGCCGGCAAGTTCTATGAACACCGTTACGTCCGGGTTTTCTAGGTCGACACTCATTCCCGTACTTTCAAGTATTTTTGCGCCAATTATCTTATTGACCTCGATGGATGTGTATGGAAAGTTCTTATCCGCCCTTTTTGTGTGAACCATAAAACTCTTTGCCTTTATACCGTGCTCCTCAAGCCTTCTGAGAACATCCCTGACGATGGTGTCGATGTTCTGCTCGCTCTCGTACGCTAGCGTAAACCATGCTATTCCGAACACTCTTCCCAGAGCTTGCTTTATTTCTTCTGGACCCACATCTGGCTTTAGCTTAACCAATATTCTTCCTCTGAGACGTAAAACGTCACACACCCTACCTTTCAGTGCGTGTTTTATATTTTCAACTAACGCATTCTCAAAAACAGGTCGGTTAGCACCTTTCGTTCCTATCTCGCCGTAATGAACTAGAGCAACATCGTACAAGCTCTAGGGATAAGCGGTATGCCGAGTTTATTAAACCTAACTTAAAATATTCTCTAGTTTTCCGAATAAACAGTACGCGGCGGCATCGACAACGCTAACCTCGACGAATTTGCCGAGTAAATCTCGCTTCGTGTCCAGCACTATCGGTTTGTAGGACACATTTCTGCACACCATCTCACCATACTTTCCTACCTCGTCAACTAAGGCCAGACCGTGCCAGCCAATCCATTTCTCATTAGATTTTATCGATAGCTCTTTGCAGATTTCTGTCATAACTTTACTTCTTTCGTCAACCAGCCTTGAAGGAAGGCGCGGAAGCTTATTTGCCGGTGTTCCGGGTCTAGGATAAAATTTAGATATGTTAACTATGTCGGGCTTTACCTCGTTGAGTACCTTTATAGTCATCTCGAAGTCCTCTTCGGTCTCTGTGGGGTATCCGACGATTATGTCCGTCGCCAACGTAAGCTCTGGGATCGATTCCCTAAACTTCTCCACTATTTTCTGGTAAAGCTGTGGCGTGTACCCTCTGTCCATATCCCTTAAAACTTTGGCGGAGCCGGATTGTAAAGGCAAGTGGAGAAACTTGAAGACCTTTGGGTTCAAGTAGGATACAATCAATCTGTCTAGTATAGGTCCTAAGTATATCGGGTTCATCATACCTACTCTGATGAAAAACTCACCATGTAGTCTTGCCACTTCATTTATTAGGTCGGGCAGCATGTTTCTTCCAAAGTCAAGACCGTAGCTGCCCATGTCCTGACTCGTTAACCATATTTCTCGGCAACCATCCTCAAGCATCCTCCGGGCTTCTTCCACCACTTCGCTCATTGGATAACTGAAGAACGACCCTCTCGCTATTGGGATAACGCAGAAGGTGCATCTTGCCCATCTACAACCCTCGGACACAGGCACTATTCCTATGACCTTGTTCTTTCTATGTCTAAGCAAACCCAGCTTGCTGTGCGTATTCGAAACCGTGTTATCGTATTCTAAATTCATGCGTTTACTAACTACTTCTACGACTTTGCAAACATCCCGCGGACCGATAAAAATCGCAGAGGGCGCTACCTTTCTTATCGTTTCCCACTCTGCCGTGACCATACATCCTGCTATCAAAAGCGGTTTTCCGCTTTCGTGAAGTTTTTTCGCCCTTTCGAGCATTCTGTCAGAAGTTGGTTTTTTCACCGCACAAGTTACGAGTACGTTTAAGTCTGCTTCATCGGGCTTGTCGACTATGCTAAAGCCGGCTCCCTCTAGTAGACCAAGAACGATCTCACCATCGGCTTGATTGGCAGCGCAGCCATAGACTTCTGCGTAGACTTTTAGTACCATCTGTTCGTTTTATGCCTAACATATACGTACAATAAAAACTTAAAAGGGCATTTATGTAAGAAAACGTCGTAATGAATGGATTTAACATAACGGAGCTCGTTTTTGAGCTGCGTATGCCCTACGCAAAGTTCGGTATCGGTGCGCTTTATGAAATAGGCTATGATTTCTCCAAGCAAAAACTAAAGAAGGTTCTAATTGTAACTGACGACTACATAAGCAAAAAGACGGATTATGTTGAGCGCGCCGTTTCGTCGTTTAAACAAAACAACATCGTTGCCGATGTTTGGGACGGCGTTGAGCCCGAACCCTCGGATACCTCGATACAAGAAGGCATAGAGTTTGCTAAGAAAGGCGAATACGATGGCTTCGTGGCCATCGGTGGCGGTAGCTCCATAGACACTGCCAAGCTGATAGACCTTTGCACAACGTATCCTGCCGAGCTGTCCGATTATTTTGCACCGCCGATTGGAAAAGGACTACCAGTTCCAGGTCCCATAAAATTCTTGGTAGCAGTACCCACAACTTCGGGGACTGGTAGCGAAACCACAGGAACAGCCGTAGTAACCTTCGTGACCAAAAAATCGAAGTTTGGTGTAACGCATGAATATTTAATACCTAAGATGGCAATCTTAGACCCACTCCTGACTATTTCTATGCCGCCAAAACTAACGGCCAGTACTGGCGTGGATGCGCTCATGCATGCGATAGAGGCATACTTGGCGAAACCGTACAACACGAGAGAGAGGCCGCAATCTCCATTGAGTAGGCCTGCCTATCAGGGCTCCATGCCTATAACTGATTTCCTTGCTGAGAAGGCAATTCTATTGATCGGAGAGCATCTTCCGAGGGCTTATGCAAACGGTCTTAACATAGAGGCAAGGGCGAACATGCACCTTGCCGCGTTTATAGCCGGTGTTGCCTTCGGCAACGCTGGCGTACACTTGGCTCATGCCCTCGCGTTACCCCTTTCCACGGTTGCGATGGAAAAAGGTGTGAAATTGCCACACGGTGTGGCAGCAGGAGTTTTTGGGCCAGGTATGCTAAAGGTCTTAGAACCATTCTATCCAGAAAAATGTTCAATAATAGCAAACTACCTGAGTGGAGGGGCCATTTCGTGCGCTCATGAAGCGTTGTCAGAATTCATTAAAACCCTAGGGCTCCCAAGCGGTCTTCACGAGTTGGGCATAACCGAAAATGATATAGATGCTTTGGTTGATGCAGCACTCATGAATAAACGGCTTTTATCGATAAGCCCCATCATTCCTGAAAGAGATGTTTTGAAGAAGATAGTGATTGAAAGTTTGCGATATTGATTTTGAAAAAAGTTAAATACAAGCAACCAACTTTAATATAATTCGTGTGAATCTTCATGTCAGAAAAAGTTAAGATGGCTGGAACATGGCCAGGTAAGGTTGAAATTCTTGAACATTCTATGCCGACACTCAGGGACGACCAAATACTTGTCAGGGTTGAACTAACCGGAATCTGCGGAACGGATGCCCACGTTTTCGAGAAAGGCTTCGGGCCGCACAGGATATCCGGCAAGGTAGGCTACCCATTGTACCTCGGACATGAGTACGTAGGTGTGATAGAGAAGAAGGGCAAAGAAGCTGACAAGAAAATGTTTTACCACACCGAGATACCGCAAGAGGGTGATAGAATCTGGTGGGGCGTGGACCACTACTGTTACGTGTGTGACTGGGAAACTGTGTATGGATGGCAACAGTGGTGTCTTGGCGCATTCTTCTACGGGTTCGACGAGACACCATTCCACGGTGCGTGGAGCCGTTACGTCATAATCGAGCCCGGCACCCATATTTGGAAACTCGCAAAGCACATAACACCAGAAAAGGGCGTCGTCGTAGAACCCTACATCGTAGGTCTAAGGGCTGTTGACAAAGTAATGACGTTACTTTCCATCTCAGAGAAGGAGGCCAACCCTGACGCTGACCTATTTGTGATATACGGTGCGGGCGCGATTGGAAACGCCGCACTCACTGCCCTTAAGACGTCAGCCCCGAACTCTATTGCAATTGTGGTTGACCCCAATAAGCACAGGCTAGAGATGGCTAAGAAGCTAGGCGCAGACTACGTCCTCAACGTCAAGGAGACTACGAGTGATGAGAGGATAAAGTTCATCAAGGAGATTGCGACGAGCATGGATAGACCGAGGCTTGGTGACAGATGGGGTGTTGATGCTGTAATCGATTGCACTGGAAAGAATGCTGACGTAGTAATTCCAGAGGCAATCGAAATATTGAGACCCATGGGCGTACTGGACGAGGTTGGTGCCTTCACAGCATTCACGGCCGGTAAGTTCACCATAGACCCACATGAAATCTGCTCTAGAGAGCTATTCTTCGTAGGAAGCTGGGCATATCCACTCTCAACCTGTGACAAGGCCATCAAGCAAGTAAACAAAGGACTTTTCGACAAGAAACCATATCATGAGATAATTACTCATAGGCGCAGACTATTGGCTGAGGACATAACCGACGGAATCAAGTCTTTACTTGCAGGCGTCGGCATAAAGCACGTAATAGAACCGTGGAAAGAATAAAACAACCTTAATTTTTTTATTTTTCTTTTTTAAGGGAGTTTTTACGATGTTGTCGTACGATAGAGTAATGGAGGTATTTAAGGGAGGGACGCCAGACAGGATTCCTTGTGTAAACTTTGCCAGCGTTATAACAAAAGAATTTTTGGCGGCATACAACACAAATTGGATTGATATTTACAGAGATCCGGAAAAAATGGCTAGTGTAGCCGCCGCAGCTCATAGATTTTGTGGTCTTGATAACATAAGCCTTCCATTCGACCAATCGGTTGAGGCGGAGCTATTGGGCATAGAGTTCAACTACCGTGTCGACGGCCCACCTACGCCTGTAAGTTTCCTGTCAGAAGAGCAATACTTTGAGATAATAGTGCCGCATTCTCTGGCAGATAAAGGAAGAATGCCGGTCATCCAAAAGGCCATTGAGAAGCTTAAGAAAGAGTACGGAGGCAAAGTGCCCATCAACGTGATTGTCAGCCCGCCCATGACCACCGTAGCAGCATATTTGCTGGGCCCGTCAGCAACAAACCTGATGATGAGAAGGTTCCCCGGTGCTGTTAAAGGCATGTTGGAGGAAACGTTTAGACTCCACCGCGAGTTGGTTAATCTTTACGAAGAGTGGGGTGTCGATATAATCACACTTCATGACCCTAAAGGTTCACCGGATGTCCTAAACTCGGGCTTTTTTGATTCGCTCGTTGCCTCATATCATAAGGCGCTAATAGAGGAGACTAGGCTACCTACCGTTGTAAACGTATGCGGAAACATAATCCAAGTTTTAGACAAGATAATCGGCTGTAACCCCTCAGCGATTGTGTTTGACTATAAAACTCCGACAAAATTTGTGATGAAGACCTTAAGTGAATTAAATAGAAAAATTCCAGTTGCCGGCAACCTATCGCCGTTTTGGGACATATACTTGGCAGACGATAAAAGGATGGAAGATAGGGTACTCGAGGTTATTAACGAAGGTGTGGATTTTGTTTCACCCGGCTGTGACCTATGGATAGCAACTCCGACGGAAAAGTTAAGAAAGTTGGTGGAGATTGTTGAGAAATACGGAAAGATAAGATAAAACAACTCATAAAAATTAACTAACGGTTAATATTTTAGCAACTTTAGTTAAGGTCAGACTAAAATGGTGGGGCTCATTGCGCAACGAAGTTGAGGTACTGCTCCTCTCCGAAGAAGATGTTGTATCAACCGGTCTAACAATGTCGCAATGTATGAGCCTTGTTGAGGAGGTATTAAAAGCACGCGCCAACGGGCAAGTGCTCTCTCCACCCAAGGTCTTCTTAGATATGCGATTGATAAGCGAGCACCAATGCGATGCGGATGCCATGCCAGCCTATGTTAAATACATCGACATGTGCGGCTTAAAGTGGATAGGTGCAAATTGGGAAAATAGACGCAAAAGAGGGTTGCCGAACGTCATTGGAATAGTGATTTTGAACGACCCGGAAAGCTTTGCGCCGCTAGCCATACTGTCTGCAAATTGGTTGACTGCTATGAGGACGGGTGCTGCCACCGGTTTAGCCGTAAGAGAGCTGGCTAGAAAGGGTTCCAAGAGCCTTTCAATAATTGGAACCGGATACGAGGCTAAATTCCAGTTAATGGCTATAAACGAGGTCATAAAGTTGGACGAAGTCAAAGTATTTGACATAGACGGGGATGCCATGGAGTCGTTTCTCAAAAATGCTAACCAAACGTCCAATGCAGAAATAACTCCATGTAAGAGCGTTAAGGAGGCGGTCGAGGGAGCAGACTTGATCGTTACGGTGACGTCCTCTCGCGTACCCGTTTTTAACGAAGGCACCTATCCCGACACGGCGAATTTAATATGCTCGCTCGGCACATACAACGAGCTAGGAGAGAAACTCTTGGGGTGGTTCGATAAAATAGTGGTCGATACCCGAGAGCAGACGAAAACGGAAGGTGCGCTGGCCGATTGGTTTACGAAGGGACTGATATCGAACGGAGACATCTATGCAGAATTGGGCGAGATATTAACAGGAAGGAAGAAAGGCAGAATCTCGGATGATGAAAAGATACTCTGTGTGTTAACAGGGCTCGGATGCGAAGATGTAGTAGTCGCTAACGTAGTTTACAGAATAGCAAAGGAGAAGGGATTGGGCAAAAGAATCAAGCTTTTTTAAATAAATCATGAAGATGGGCTTAGTGAATTTGCCACGAGGTCCACGATGTCTACATACTTAGCCCTGAGGTTAAGGTGTTTTATGCCCTTCTTTATCATAAGGGCACAAACGGGGCAGCATGATGATATTATATCCGGATTTCCGATGCTAAGTTCGGATACGCGGTTTACCGCAGCTTTCATCGCGACATCCCTGTAAATCAACTCTACACCGCCTCCCCCGCAACATTTTGTCTCGCGTTTGTTGTTTGGAGGTTCTATAAGTTCCAAGTTTTCTATCGCTTTTAGTACGGTCCTCGGTTCCTTCACAACATTCATGAATCTTGCAAGATAGCAGGGGTCATGAAAGACGACTTTGGTGTGTTCAGGAAGCCGAAGCTCGATGCCGTTTTTTTCTATAGCCTCAGCAACAACCTCTATCACGTGTTTGACTTCGATGTCCCAACCATCAACATACCGGGGGTATTCGTCTTTGAAAACACCGCCGCATATTGGGTTATGGACTATTAACCTTCTAACACCTTTCTCTTTGAATAGTTTGTAGACTTCTTTCGCATGCTCAGCGAATTCGTCAAGCAAACCATAGGTGTGAAGCGCCGCACCACAGCACGGCTCCTCGTCTCCCAAGTACGAGAACTTTACGTTCAACTTGCTCAACAGATTTGCCGTATTAACCAGACTTTTCCTGTAGAAGTCATTTTTTCCTCCAAGAAACGTGTCGAAGAATTTAATTACGCCAAGTTTTTGTGCAAGTCCGCTTAAACTCATCAGAGTATTTTCGGCCCATCCAAATTTCTCAAGAACATCGACCAGAAGTTCGCCATAAGCCATCGACGTATCCATACAACTAGCAAAAAACACGGTGTCCGAGCCGTTAGGTATGATAATGTTCTCCGCCCATTTTGCTTTTGTAGCGGCCGCACCGAATATGTCACCGCTTTTGACTCCACTAATCAAGCTATCAGCAACCTTTTTCATGAATGGATTGAGTGCGTTTGCCTTTATGATGGCATTCCTAGCTTGAACAGATACCTCCGAGATATCGATACCTTGCGGGCATTTTACCGCACACGCTCTACAGACGCCACACATGTAGAATTTCTGGGCCAATCTGGGTGATGGTTGGACCTCACCTCCAAACAACGATATGAAGAGTGCCTTCCTGCCCCTTGGACCGACCGATTCCTCCATATTGGCGGCTTCCAAAAATGGACAGACGGAACGACAGAAACCACAATGCTCACATAATTGGAGTTTTTTTACTAAGGAATTAAGATCTTTTTCTTTCATTTAGACACCCATCTTTCCCGGATTCATTATGTTGTTTGGATCCAATAACCTCTTTATGCCCCTCATGAGTTCCATCGCAACGGATCCAACTTCTTCTACGAGTAGCTCCGCTTTGTCTATACCTATGCCGTGCTCGCCTGATATCGTTCCGCCGATTTTGATTATGTATCTACACATCTCATCATGAGCCTTCTTAGCCTTCGCAACTTCCTCCGGGTCTTTTAGATTCACGGAGAATATTGCATGAACGTTACCATCGCCTGCGTGCGAGAGTATTGCCACAGGTATGCCGTACTTCTCGCAAATCCTCCTAATCTCCTTGAACACTTCCGGTAGTTTGCTTATAGGTACGCATACGTCATGTGTGACGTTCATTTTACCGGTTATATTCGGCAGAGCTGTTGCACCTTCACTCCTGATTAACCATATCTCGTTGAATTCTTCCTGCGTGGTTGCCCTTAGCACCTGCGAAGCCCCTGACTCTTTCAGAACACGCTCCACTTTGTTTGATAGGGCCTCCACTTCCTCTTTTGAGCCGTCAACGCTCACGATTAGGTAAGCATCCATCTCGGGGAATTTTTTGCCGAGCCATTTGTTAACCGCGATTATTACGCTCCTATCCATTAGCTCCATGGCAGCCGGGACTATGCCAGCCATGTATATTTTTGACACAGCGACTCCCGCTTTCTCTATATTGTCAAAGTATGCGGATATTCTACCTTCAGCCTCAGGGATCGGTCTAAGCTTAAGTGTAGCCTCAGTTATTATGCCGAGTGTTCCCTCTGAGCCAACGAATAACCTCGTGAGGTCATAACCGGCATTGCCTTTGAACGTTTTGCTCCCGGTCTTTATAATCTCACCGTTAGGCAACACGACCTTAAGACCAAGTACCCAGTCCCTAGTCGTGCCATACTTCAGCGCCCTCATACCCCCAGCATTCATCGCGATGACTCCGCCCATCGTGCAGGAATCGCTGCTACCTGGGTCAGGTGGCCAGAAGAGGCCGTATTTTGCAAGTTCACTCTCTAGCTTGGCATGAACCACGCCTGCCTCCACAGTGCACGTCAAGTCTACCGTATTAATCTCAAGAATCCTGTTCATACCGGTGAGGTCCACAACTATGCCACCGTTTGGGGGAACGACTGCGCCTACGAGATTCGTTCCTGCACCCCTGGGTACGACAGGTATTTTATTTTCGTTGGCAAACTTTACTATTTTTGAAACTTCCTCCGTTGAATGTGGTCTGACAACGCATACTGGCGTCCCTTTATAAATTATCGATGCGTCCAACGTGTAGGGAAGTACATCTTCTGGAAATTCGAGAACGTTATTATCGCCAACTATTTTTCTAAGAGCTTGGGCAACTTTTTGGCTCATCGATAAACAAGTGTCTTTTGGACAATATTAGGGTTTCTTTTCCGAAAGTCTTATTTACCTAATCGTTATCTAACCTTAACCTTTGTGATGTAAAAATGTTGCCAGGACTTAAGATGATGATATTCCCGAGAAGGTTCGTTATGGGACCCGGTGCGATGAAAATTGCAGGAAAGCTCACGAAGATCTACGTAAAAAAGCCTTTGCTAATAGGCGGAAAGAGAGCACTTGAGGCATGCAGGAAGGCAGGGCTGCAGGCAGGTTTGGAGAAAGAAGGCATAAAGTATGTTGAGGCTGTCTTCGGAGAAGGAGTCCCATACGGTCCGGAGTGCTGTGAACCCGAGATAGAGAGGTTGACAAAGATAGGAAAGGACAATGGCTGTGACGGTGTAATAGCGGCTGGAGGAGGGAAGCTCATAGATACTGGCAAGATTGTCGCCAGCAAGCTCGGGGGAGAAGCTATAATCATACCGACGATCGCAGCAACGGATGCTCCGACAAGTGCGCTATCTGTTGTGTACACACCGGATCATATATTCAAAGAGGTGTGGTTCTTCGACCTCAACCCGGCGATGGTTCTCATAGATTCGAAGATAGTCGCTGAGGCACCCGCAAGATGGCTGGCTTCGGGTATGGGAGATGCTGCATCAAAGAAGTTCGAGGGAAGGACATGCTACAGGACGGGAGCAAAGAACCTTGCTGTAAAACCAGAGTGGCTCGGAGCAGGACCAGACCTTGCTTTCTTAATCTGTGAAAACCAGTGGGAGAGGCTTAAGACATACGGAGAGGCAGCTATGGATGCAGCAAGGAGGAAGGTAGTCTCGCCGCAACTAGAAGCGATAATCGAGACTAACGTTCTGTTCAGCGGACTTGGTTTCGAGAGCGCAGGACTGGCGGCAGCTCACGGCGTTTATTACGGACTGACGGTATTAGAGAAATACATTCCGCCCGAGAAGTTACCGACGCATGGAGAGCTAGTATTCTGGGGAGGCTTTGTCCAGCTGATATCAGAGGATGCTCCCATGAGCGAGATACTTGAGTATGCCACTTGGGGCCACAAAGTTGGATTGCCTTTGACGTTCGAGGAGATGGGATTCAAGCCTGGTGAACCAACCGACGAAATGCTATGGAAGGCAGCTGAGAAGGCAACACTCGACCCAGGCTCTACTATACACACAGAGCCCTACATGAACATGTGCGCTAAGGAAATAGGGCCATACAAGAACATAGTGGACCCAGTCGAGCACATATTCTATTCGATGAAGGCAGCTGACGAGATGGGCAAGAGGATTGCATCGCAGGTCCCGAGAGTTCCTTACGAAGCTGTCTGGACACCTTACGACCTAGGTAAGTACATAAAGCACTGAACATTTTAGATCACATTATTTTTTTATTTTTTAGTGTTCTAAAATTGTTGAAGTTGTACAAGTTCTAATTTTTAAAAACTTTTAAAAATTCAGAACATCATCCGAAAAGCTTAATTACCTAAAATGAACAACCTAGAAAACGCTAAACAAGGTGAAAATGCATGGGATTGTCTCCCGTTGCGTTCGGTATGATGGGGCTGACCTTCGGCCTCTTCATGTACGGCCTATATCTCCTTGGATTCGAAGCAAAGCCGTTAAAGGAGGGCGCACCTGACCCAGGAAAGACCGTTGCGACCATAGGCGCTCTATCCGCATTCATATCGCTAATCCTTATGGCCATATTCCAGATTACGACTTCCCCGGCGGCCGTCGACCCGGCGGCTGCGGGTCCCGTGGGCGTAGCCTTGACACAACTCTTCAGCATAACGCCGCTCATGTACGCCCTACTCTGGCTCACCACGGTAATCGTTACATGGAATGGATGGGACCCAAGATACCTCGGCAACATGGCTCTCATCGTATGCATCTACCAGTTCATCTTCATGGGAATCTTCCACTACCTAATAGGCGGTGTCTACGACCTAAATAATACTATAATTCAAATAGCTCTGCTGACGTACGCGTTAGCAGCCCTTGGCTTCTACCTTGCTACCCACGGAAAGGCTCCTAAATTCGGCGGCGTCATCTGCCTCTGGTCAGGAGTGATGACTGTCCTCCTGATGCTGTTCCCTGGAGGCGTAATAGTGTAAAGCAGCCCTCCCGAAAACTTCCTTACTTTTTATTATTTTTAACTTTCTGTTCCTAAGTTGAATTCATCATGTACCGCTCTGACGGCGTCTACAGCTTCTGCCTCACTCACGACGAAGGATATGTTAAGCTCGGATGCACCCTGAGAAATCATCTTTACGTTTATACCCTTACTAGCGACAGCTTTGAAAACCCTAGCCGCTATACCAGGCGTGCCCTTCATGCCCTCTCCAATGACTGCAATAACCGCTACGTCCTCGTCAACCTCGACATCCTTTGCGATTCCCGAGCTTAAGAGGAACGTTTCGATCGCCGCTATGGCCTTTTCCAACAAATCCCTTTTCACGATGAGGGATATGCTGGACTCTGAGACGCACTGCGAAATCATCATGATGTTGATTGAGCGCCTTGCTATCGCATCAAGAATCTTAGCTGCGGTTCCGGGTCTTCCTACGATGCTCGTGCCCCTGACAGATAACATGCCGACGTTCTCTACCAAAAGCACCGCCTTGACAATGCCGTCTGCTACAACTTTGGATTTCGTTATGAGCGTACCGGGTTTCTCCGGGTTGAACGTGTTCCTTATTCTGACAGGAATGCCCTTCTCTATCGTCGGCTCAAAAGCTCTAGGATGTAATCCCTTCGCACCGAACATGGCCATCTCTATCGCTTCGGCATAAGAAATTTCCGGAAGAACCCTAGCGTTCGGGACGATCTTAGGGTTAGCAGTCATCAGGCCGTCTACATCGCTCCAAAGCCATATCTCATCAGCGTTTATGGCGCTTCCTATCAGCGTGGCAGTATAGTCTGAGCCGCCCCTGCCAAGCGTCGTAATCACGCCATGCGTGTCGGCAGCTATGAATCCTGTTACCGTCGGTATCTTTCCCTCAGAAATAAGGCTGCCCAGCCTAGAGGATAGATTCAAATAGGTTGTCTCGATAAGCGGCACGGCCTCACCGAAATTCGAGTCCGTGACTATACCCGCATCCTTCCCTGTTAAGTACACGGCAGGTAAACCAAAATCTAACATAGCTCCCCACAAAATCCTCGTGGAGAGTCTCTCACCGAACGAGAGTATAAGGTCCCTCGTCCTCGGTGTCGCCTCCATAATGTAGCACACACCCTTGACCGCTTTTCTTAAACTGTCTAAGTCTCTTTGTACGTACCTCCATACCTCTGCAGATATTTTCCCGTCCTTAATAGCATCCCCTATCGCATCTTCGTGCTGGGAGCCAATTCTCTCCAATATTTCGTCAACTTCATCTTCCCTACCACTCTCTGCAATGTTCGTGAGCCTTATGAGCTCATCCGTAACGTTTGACATCGCTGAGGCAACCACGACTAATTCGTTTCCTTCGGAGTATCGCTTTACCAGGCTGGCCGCGTGCCTAATTCTTTTACCATCGCCAAGCGACGTGCCGCCGAATTTCATCACTAACTTCAAGGCAGGAATCCGAGAAAAACGGTTGAATATAATCGTTTTTACGTTATAACAAGGCGTTCCTTTATAGAGATGAGGTCCCTTATTATAGCGGTTGCTGTTTCCCTTCCACCCGCACCTTTACCTGTTATAGTATGCTTGCCAGAGTTCTCTAGAGTCAATGTGATGGCGTTGTAGTTATACTTGACCGCAAGCGGGTCCGATTGGTCTATGCTCAGGGGTTTCACGAATACTTCCGATTCATCGGCCACACCCACTAGCTTGACGACTTTTCCTAGACTTTTTGCCATCTTAATGTCTTCTGGTTTGATTGTTGTTATGCCCTCTACCTTCACGTCCCTAAGCGTTACTCTTTTTCCCAAAACTTCGTTAGCAAGTATGACAAGCTTGCATGCAGTATCCATGCCGCTTACGTCAAGCGTTGGGTCACGTTCTGCATATCCCTTCTCTTGTGCTTCTGTCAAGGCTTCCTCGAAACTTAGACCCTCTTCCATCCTTGTGAGTATGTAATTTGTCGTTCCGTTCAATATACCCTCTACCTTGACAGCCCTATCACCCTTACTACACTCTTTTGCGAACGCTAAGACAGGCAGACCTCCTCCAACTGTTCCGCTAAACCTTAACGCGAGCTTTCTATGCTCAGCCATCTCTTTTAACATCGGCATGGCAAGCGCGAGTGGTCCCTTGTTTACAGTCACGACGTTAAGACCGAGCTGCAGTGCCTTGATAATATGCGTCATGCCCGGTTCACCATCCCTAAGATTCGTATAAGTTGCTTCGATTAGAACATCTGCTTCAACACTCTGAATAACTTCGAGGAGATCCATTTCACAACCTGCCGATGGTACTTTTGCGACCGTACCGTGCTCTCTTTTGCACCTCAAAACAAGGTCTAGGTCCAACCCTCTTTGAGAGACTGCGGCACCCTTGCTGTCAACGACCGCCACAACCTTCACGACCAAACCGTAGGCTTTCCTTAGAAACTCCCTATGTGTCAGTAATAGTTGGGCAAGGTTCTGTCCCACGGTGCCGAAGCCAGCGACCACTATATTCATTAAAATCACATCCGATGGCTAAGCACTGATAAGATTCAAGCTAAAAACGTTAAAGATTAAAACCCGTATATTCAGTATAAGTGCTTATATGGAATATAAAGAAAAAAGATATATATTTATTTGCACGTTACTGCAATATGACTTCTCTTGAAGAAAAGGCGAGCCGCCCCGCCATCTTAGCGATGAAGTATCATCCTTTCTATAAGGGAAAGATACAGATTGCTTTAAAGTGTCCAGTTACTTCATATGATGATTTCGCGATATGGTACACACCTGGTGTGGCTGAGCCATGTAAGGCGATACAGAAGAATGTAGACCTAGTGTTCGAATATACGAATAGGGCTAACACCGTAGCCATAATAACGGACGGGACTAGGATTTTGGGTCTTGGCGATATCGGACCTGAGGCTGGGCTACCCGTAATGGAGGGCAAGGCTCTCCTATTCAAGTACCTTGGCGGCATCGATGCTTTTCCCATAGCGCTGGCAACGAAGGACGCGGAGAAGATAATAGAGATAGTCAAAGCACTGGAACCGTCCTTTGGGGGCATAAACCTCGAGGACATTGAGAAGCCAAAATGCTTTTACATACTTGAGAGACTTCGACAAGAAATGCGCATCCCAGTATGGCACGATGACCAGCAGGGCACGGCGACAGTTACCGTTGCCGCCTTCATAAATGCCGTAAAATATGTGGGAAAACGTATTAGCGATGTTATCGTGACACTGATAGGAGCGGGCGCGGCTAACATTGCAATAGCAAGACTTCTCATAGCATATGGTGTACCGCCCGGAAACCTGAGGCTGGTTGATTCTAAAGGAGTGCTCCATGCTGAGAGAGATGATATTGACAAGCTACAGTTCCAAGATAGGTGGAAGTATGAGATGGCGCTAAAAACGAATAAGGACAGGGTTGTCGGAGGCATACCTGAGGCGTTAAAAGGTGCTGACGTGTGTATAGCGATGTCAAAACCGGGTCCAGGTGTCATAAAGAAAGAGTGGGTCACGGCGATGGCTGACAACAGCATAGTTTTTGCGTGTGCTAACCCGATACCTGAAATATGGCCTTGGGAGGCAAAGGAGGCAGGAGCCAAGATAGTAGCAACAGGAAGGTCCGATTTCCCGAACCAAGTGAACAACTCGTTAGGATTTCCAGGAATATTCAGAGGAGCTTTAGACGTTAGGGCTTACACGATCACGGATGAGATGTGCTTGGCAGCAGCAGTCGAGCTGGCAAGGGTCGCGGAGGAAAAAGGCCTGAGTGAGGAATACATCCTCCCAACCATGGAGGATTGGGAGGTCTACCCAAGGGAGGCAACCGTCGTAGCCATGAAGGCGATAGAGCAAGGAGTTGCGCGTATAAAGAAGAGTAGAGATGAGGTCTACGAGGAAGCCTATAGGAAGATAAAGGCCGCTAGGGATCAGACCAAGCTCTTGATGGAAAAAGGTTTCATACCACCGCCACCAGAATGAAGGTTAGAGGTTAATCGCGATGGTAAGCGTACAGGATATAGAGATCAGGGACGCGAAGCCCGAGGATATTAACTATATCGTGGAGCTCGTCATAAGGTTAAAGAGGTTAAACGAAGAATTCGACCCGCTGTTTAAGACTAGGGACGACATAGCCATACATACCAAGAAGTACATCGAGTCTGCTTTGGGTTCTGACGACTCTGTTATACTAGTAGCTGAAAGAAAAGGAAAGGTCATAGGCGTCGTGAAGGCGGACATCGTGGATAGAATATTCTACGAGCCGAGAATAGAGGGTAGAATAAAGGAGCTGTACGTCCTTCCGGAGTTTAGGCGGAAGGAGCTTGGTAAGCGGCTCGTAGAGGCCGTAATTGAGAGGTTAAAAAACAAGGTGGATATGATAACCGCAGAGTTCCCGACTTTAAACGAGATAGCGGTAAGATTCTATAACACTCTAGGATTTAGATGCATAATGAGCAACTACGCCATAGAGGCTAGGGAGTAAAAGAAAACTACACAATATTTTTATTTAATTTAAATGTTCGATAAACACGGCTCCGGCAGTGTAGCCTGGTTTCTTGGAATTTAGATTCTTATTCCAAAAATATCGAATACGAATTTCAGTGAAACGTATAGGAAGACTATTCCGAAAATCAGTTTTATTAGCCATGCCGGAACCTTCGGCACCAACCTGGCGCCTATCTGCGCTCCTACAGCCGTCCCCGCTCCGAGCGAAAGGGCGGCCACTACGTCTACAATTCCTTGAACTATCTTAAAGCCGCCCGATATCACCGCCATGCTTATGAACGACGTTAGAGACGTTCCAACGGCTATTTTTACAGGTGATCCCAGTAAGTAGATGAAGGACGGTACCAATGCGTACCCTCCACCTAATCCGATTATTCCAGTGAGGGTTCCGATGCCGAATCCGATCAACGTCTTGACCAACGTTGTTCCGGGCACGACGTTGCCTGTCTTCTCGACCCTTCTTCCGCGTAGGAGTCCCTCGTAGATCATCCTTATTGACACATACAAGAATGCCAGACCGAGCACCATCTTGAGTATTGAGAGCTCTGTTGTCAAGTATTGGAATATTAACGAGCCTACAACCGCGCCTAATCCTCCAGAAGACGCTACGACAGCCACCGTCCTGTAATCGACGTTCTTTATCCTAATATGCGCGATCGATCCGGATGTGGCCGTTATGATAACGGCCGTGATTGTCGTCCCTATAGCTATCGGTAAGTTATAATTGTACAAGAAGTATAATGCTGGAAGCATTATTACGCATCCGCCTGTTCCTAGAAATCCACCCAGAACACCAGCCAATAATCCAAAAATTATCAACGAAATGATGATTAAGACGTCCATGCAAATCGCCTTCCTCTACCTTAAAGAAATAATTTAATAAAGGTTTTTGTGATAACCGAGAGCAAATGTTTGCTGGCTTAAGTTTAAATCTTCGCCCGTCGCATTTTCACTATCCCCAGCGGTTCCCGAAAAGGTGATGGGTCTACCAGTGCTCCGGTAGTATAGCCCGGTCAAGTATACCGGCCTTTCGAGCCGGTGACCCGGGTTCAAATCCCGGCCGGAGCACTAAAACACCTTACAACGAGCTACTTTCATGAGTTTATCCGATACGGTGCTGTAGGGCCAGCGGTGAATGCGCATCTTACTACTCTTTTATGAACAAAAAAGAAAGATAGAAGGTTATGTTTGGTTTGAGGCTTAAGGTATTTATCGCTTAGCCCGTTGTTCCAAGAGTCGTGCGGTGACTTTTATAGCAATCGTCCAAACTATTAGTGCTATCGTGGATAGTACTAAGGCTCCAGTGCCGATCATCATTAATGTTGGAGATGACGTCAATTCGGCCACGGCGACTAGAAGCATGCTTACTGCCCACGGAACTAACAGCGTTTTAGGTTTGAGTCTCGGGAGTCCTTTCTTCCGCCCAGCCATGTAGAGTGCCAGCAGTGTTGGCGGAGTGAAGTACACCAACCCTATTAACGCACTTACGGCTATACCCGTCATGATTACGCTGGCTTCGCTGTTGAAGCTGAGCATGCTATTTACGAGTATCCCTAGATGTAATATTCCGATGAGCGGATACAACGCGCCTCTCACAGCGGATTTGAGAGGTTCGCTACTCGAGACGAATGAGGCGACGCTCGGGCTGAAGGAGTAGTACCATGCGTTGAATACGTCCATGAACTTGCTTCCGGCGAAAGTCTTGAGGACGATGTTGTCCCTAAAGCCTCTAAGGAACTGCACGTGCGGGTCAAGTTCGGAGCCGTAGGCTGCTGTAGCGATTATGCATGCTCCCTTTCTCTCTTCAGCCTCAGCATAAACCTCATCACTCTTAGAAGCCTCGTACGTTAGGTCTCCTCCAAAGCCCACCGTAAAGGAATATTTGCCCTTCTTGTTGAGTAAGACCTCAAAGCCGAAGGTTCCATTTAAAGCTGAGGTTCCGTATAAGGTTCTTGTTACACCGTCAGGCTCAATTATCGTCAGAGTTAAGAGTACACTCATGGCTGGCTGGATTGAGCCCCTCACGAGGACCTTCTCGCCAACGGTAACCTTACTTGGTGTTACTGAAATGCTTAGGCTGGTGGGAATCTTAGTGATCGTTACTGAGCCTATACTTCTGCCGAATTCATATATTGAATAACCCCACAACGTTTCGTAGGATAGACTCACATCAATAGCGGTTGTCGTCACGACTTCTGCCTTAAGCTTAAACGTGGCAACGGCTTCTTCTCCTGGACCCATAGTGCTTTTACTCCAATCCGATGGACCTATTACTGACGTGCCAAATGGTAACAGTAGTTTAACTTTGACGTTACGTATTGGGTACTCACCATTATTTCTCACTTTAACCTTTACCTCAAATTCGTCTCCGATTATCACCTTCGCAGGAAACTCAGCGCTCAGGCTCACGGGTGATGGAGGCGCGTAGACTCTAACACTTGTTAATTCCATCGTTAAGCCTGGCCAAGTAATACCCAATCGGTCGGTTACAGAACCTTCAAGGTCAAGATATAACGTGTAGGACTTTTCAGAGTCCGGTTTCATCAGTCTGAATCCATCAAGAATCATGAGGGGAATTTTTCCTCTGTAGACTGTTCCTTCAACGTCTGTTTCAACTTTAAGTGAAATTGTTTTCTCAACACCAGTTAACGACAATCGCAGCTTAAGTTGCGTAAATTCTACCCGTTGATTGTCTCCCATATCGTTTACGATTATCCAAACTTCAACGTTTGCTTCACTTCCAACTTTCCAAGGCTCTTCAGTGATCAATATAACATCAAACTTCACACCTAACCAGTTTTCGGAGAACTCCACCCTGGTTTGCTTGAGGCCTATGTCAACCTTCTTGACACCGTCCGTATTTAATAATGCGCTTGACGACCTATCGATGAGATATTCGCCCACTGGAAGTTCCGTGGAATAGTGGTTTGCATTGTCTGTCTTAGCTTCAGAGACGTTACCGAGCAACGCAGCACTGGAAAGGAACAGAGCTGTCAAAAAGATTATCACGATAATCCGTCGCAGCTCTTTGTGGGCCTTTCCCAACATATACTACCTCCATTTTATGCTTAATTATACGTCCAAAACATAGCGTTTATATGGTTTTTCATTTTGTTTTAAAGAGCATTGTGCTGAATGATTTTTCGAGACCTATGCTGCTAGCATCAAGGACTGTACTTTCAAGTTCAAATCCGTTGGAGCACTACTTATAATTTTTATTCGCGGGTGGGACTTTTAGCCAAAAGCACGTCCTTCTTATCGCCTATAACCCACTCCAATATTTCGAAACCTTTTTCGTGTAGCGATAACTCTACATCGTCCCAATCTTCAGAATGGGAAGGTACCTTGAAGGACTCTACGTGCGTTGCTCGCCCTGCCAGCTCCTTGTCCTCAAGGTAAGCCCGAAGCGTCGTGATAGGTTTCGGTAGACGTAGCACCTTTATCTCTAGCGTCTCATGGTCAATTTCTAGGACGAAATTACCCTCTTTTTTCTCTTTGCCTTCCATATTGTGGACAGGATATAGAAGCGGTATAAAAGGTTTGAAAATCTATTAAGACGTACCCCTGGAGCATTTCACTTGGGTGAAACGTCGCGTTTCGCGGTATCCCTTATTTCCATGCCGACCCATAGGTTTATGCGGTGAATGTGGACATGGCGAGAAAGGTCCCAGTCCTTCTCGTGAGCGTGGTGCTGGTGCTCGTTATAATGTTCACACAATTCTCGACATTTGCTGTCGCAGCTGCAACACCACCCGGCGAGGTTAAAAGGGCCGAGGCTCTCATCGAAGTAGCAAAGAAAGCCTCTCTCCGTATCGAAACACTTCTGAATGAGACAAAAATGATGGGAATTGATGACAACATAATAGCAGAGGCTGAAAATCTCTATGGAGAAGGGAAGGCCTTGCTTAGCCAAGCTGAAGTCGCGATTCAGGAACGAAACTACGGCGAGGTAATGAACCTGACCGAGGTAATGAACCTGACCATAAACGCGATGGAGAAATTTAGGGAGGCGCGCATGGTATTAGCACCATTTTTCGAGCGAGACGAGGAGGCAGAAAAATTCATTAAGGCCCAAGGATTGCTGGTGGCAGCCAACCGAACTCTGGAGAGGATTGAGCGCCTAGAGAATTTGTTACCGTTATCAGAGCTCCAAGAAACCTTAGAAGGTGCAAAAAGTCTCTTGAACATCGATGAGATGACTGCTCTCCTTCAAGAAGGTAACGTGTCCGAGGCCGCTCATAGAATCGCTGAGGCCAATAGGCTCATTTGCCAAGCACTAAGGTCGATGATTGAGGAAGTTACACCCAAAAGGATGGAGCGCTTTATGGAAAGGCTCCGGGAAAGATACGAATCGCTAATCGACAAATTGCAGGGAATGGGCGTGGATGTCACCGAATTTCTGAATAACACCGGCTTCAAAAACAAGCATGAATTTCAAGAGAGAATGCAGCACCTAAAGGATGCCATCAAGGCAGCCGGGCCAGGAAGCGCTAAGGGTCTTATGGGCCAGCTGATGTCCTTAGCAAACGGACTCAGAAAGCTTGAAAGAATGGGCGAGTCTGTCTTTACCGCTCCGTCCGAAGGTAAAGGTACACCTGCGTTAAGTGTTGAGATAAAGGAGAAAAAGGTCGTCGGCAACCTTAGGGTAGTCTTTCTGGATGTTGTGGTAAAGAATGTCGGAGATGTGAGACTACGATTTCAAAATTCCGCCTACGGTCTAACGATAGAACGAAAAGGCGAAGGCGGGACATGGGAGTTCTACTACTCGCCAATATCTGCCCAAGTGATAGTTTTTCTCGAACCCATGCAAACTGCACATATTACGGTGATGCTTAGGCAACCTCAACCGGGAGAGTACAGGGTCCACGTGCAAGGATTTTATGGAGAAAACGGACAACCGGTCGAGGCTGTGGCCGAGTTCACTTTACCATAATTTTATCAAACTAGCTCCACCACGTTCTGAAGCCCGACCTTCCTGACCCTAAGAATTCCTTTCTTTTCTAACCTCTTAATAAGCCTCCACATGGTAGTCCTAGGAATGTTCGGGAATGCTTCCCTCAACTCCGCCTCCAACGCCCTTCCGTTGTTTTCCTTCAAAAAACGCACAACCTCTGCCTCTTCCACTTTAAGGCCCTCAAACCTTCTTCTACGCTTGCTCAACACCAGACCGGCCGTCAGCCCGACTGCGACCGCCACTATGGCACCTACAACCAACGCATAATAGGTTGGCATGAATATGGCCTCAGCAGAGACGTTTGTCTGGGTTTCTGTCCATGTTACCGTTCTCCGGTAAAGTATCTCATAACTTATCTCCCAATCTCCGGGGTAAAGGACGAGCATTATTTTACCCCCATCGGAGCTTATAAGAGATGGTGGTGCGCTTATATACATCAGCACGGAGTTTTCAGGAAACACAACTTTCAGCTCGAAGGGCGTGCTGAGTGTCAGCGTCCATAACCCCGCTTCCTTGCGCGTTAGAGCATCCGTGTCGTATTCCAAAATGACTTTGCTGGCACCGAGGGAGTAGATTGTTATGTTCCCATTCTCAAGCTCATAGTCAAGCGGTACCGAGTTTTCATCAAAGATGAGTATGTTAAACACGCGCTCCTGAGGGGATAAAAGCGGAAGGGTGATTGATGCCTCATCCTCGTTAACTGAGAGCGTTGCGCTAACCCTGACGACACCGTCCGCGAAGACCGTCAAGGTCATGTCCTTGACGACGTACGAGTTCTCGGCAAAGACGGCTGGTTGGAAGAGCAGAAATAGTGAAATAAAAAGGACAAGTCCGGAAACGGTCCTCATGCGATTTCCCTTCCTATCACTCTACAGGATCCTTAACTTAAATTTATTTAAGATTGGCCAGAATTGCTTTTTCGACGGAATCAAAACATGCGAAAAATTACGGCACCAGCGTTAATAAGGGCGCATGCATATGGTTTTCAGAGGTCTTTGGATTCGTCTCCTTCTCGTCGAATGTCTTGGCGAATAGGCCGTTAAACCTCTTTTTGATATTGGAGGTCGACTTTCGCGTATAAGACCCTTGACATAATTTTAAGATTAAATTAATCAGAAAGTCAAACGCTTGATGGATGAGTCTTTTTCTCAAACTTTAAGGTGCGAAAATTCCTTTAAGCAACGTTCTTGCGGCCCTTTCTATATCCTCACGCTTGACGGTTCTTCTACCTGCATAGCTTGCCAGACCCAACGCTTCCTTCGCGACGGCGAGACCGACCTCCTCCAAAACACGCCTAAGCTCTTCGGCCGCCTCCTCGCTCACCCTAGCGGCGCCTGCCTTTTTTATTATCCTGTGAATTGGAGCTGTAGAAAGCTCACCTTGGACCATAAACAACCCTCTTTACAGAAAAATACAGCTTATTCCCCTATAATAACCTTTCTGAGGGGCCTAAAACCTTTATTTCACCCTTAATTGGCTTTTTCAAAATAAAAATAGCCTTAGGAGGGTTGAGAAATTACTACAAAAATATGTAATTTATACGCCGGTAACCTAGTTTAATTGCCGTATAAAAAAAGTTTTAAATTATAAAAATACCCATCTGAACAAGAAATCGTGAGCCTTATGAGCGGTGTAGAAAGAATTACATGTCCACATTGCGGTAAGTCGACGATTAAGGGGAAGTACTGCATGTATTGCGGAAAGGAGCTGGAATCTGCAGTCGAAGCGCAAGCCGCTCCGCAGATGCCGAGCTTAGAAGTCCCAAAACCTGAAGAAATGGCTGAAGAGAGGAAACTCATCGAACAAATCGCAAACCTTCACAAATGGAGGTTCAAGCTTTTAGACGTATTCTTGGAGGGCGGTGCTGACGTGGACATCTTCGAGGAGGTGTATAGGGAATACCGTAGCAGAATCGAAACCCTCGAAAACAAGTTACAGGAGGAAAAGGTGAAGATAGAAGAGAGGATAAGTGAGCTGACGACGAAGCTTAACCAGCTTAAGGTCAGGCATGAAGTCGGTGAGATACCGGATAGACAGTACATCATGTCAAAACTGGAGATAGACAAGGAACTCTCGAAGTTGAGGCCTAAGCTCGGGCTTCTGCAGAATCCCTTTGACGTGAGGCTTGCGGACTTGCCAGCGTTCGAGGAAGCGGTTCGATCAAGGATTGAGAAGATCAAGAGCTCCGGAAAAAGTCTCAAACTGAGCGATGAGCTCATTGATATCATAATAAAAGACCTGAGCAACGTGCTTGAAAGCTTGAACGTCCTGATGGAACAGCACAAAAAGATAAAACACGAACTCAACAAGCTGGAGCTGAGGTACAAGATCGGCGAGCTTAAAGAGGACGAGTACCTAGCCCAAAAACAGAGACTCGAAAAACAGTTAGAAATGCAGTTCTGGTCATAAAGTAACGACCCCTCGTGTCCACCTATGGTCAAAGCAGTAGTGGCAGTTGTTGCTGTACCGGGCGCTGGGAAGACCACCATCCTTAAAAAGCTCAAAGAGATAATGCCATCGGTTTCTGTCATAAATTTCGGCGACCTTATGCTGGAGGAGGCTTCCAAGTACTTCGGCGTAACAGACAGGGACGAAATGAGGAAAAGGCTTGCCCTTGATGATTACAGAAAGCTTCAACTTCGTGCCGCGGAGAACATAGCGAGCCGGAACGACGACATTATTGTCGTAGACACACATGCTGCCATAAGCACGCCTTATGGTTACTATCCGGGTTTACCACCTGAAGTCATTAGGGCATTAAACGCGGACTTGATAGTGCTCTTAGAATTCAGACCCGAGGACATACTCGCAAGAAGGGAAACGGACCAGGAGGCCGTAAGAAAGAGGGGGCTGGAAAGCATAGAGACAATAGAAGAGCACCAAAACATCAGCAAAATGTTTGCCGTAGCGGCAGCGAACGAAGCGAAGTGCTATCTGAAGATCCTTAGGTACTATTATCCGCAGCAATACCCATTTCAGCACGCGATCGAATGTGCCAAGGAACTCGCAAACCTGATAAAACTCCTACTGCAACAAAAAGGAGTTGTTATATAGTTTTCTCCTTCCAAAATAGCACAAGAATCGCAATCGTGCCGATAACCAGTATTATAGCACCCGTAATCGTACCTGTGGGTGGCTGTGCGTTCATTAATTTTTCAGCGACGTAGCCGAAGACTGCTGAGAAACCTATCAACACCGCAAACACAACAATTATGAGACTTTTCAAGATGTCCCTCACGATCATCACCATGTACACAAGGGCACTCACTCGTCCAAAATAAATATTAAGGAGTTGTGAGAATACGTATAGAGAAAGCATATGGCTAAGAGGAGAAAAGTTGGAAAGAAGAAAGGAAAGACTGCGAAGAAGAAGGCGAAGAGGAAAGCCCCAGCTAAAAAGAAAGCAAAGAAGGTAGCGCCCGCACCGGCTGAGGAAGTTCCTCCGACTACCGAGGAAAAGCCGGAAACGGAAACAACATCGAGTGAAGGAGAAGAGCAGGAAAAGACGCCTTAATGTTCCAAAGAATCGCGGCAGACCTTCTTGGCCGTCGTGATGTAGACCGTGTGTGCTCTCATTATATGGTCGGGCCTAGTCATGCCCCTTTTGACCCTCAACGTCCTCATCAATAGCTCGATAGTAGTTATATCGGCGAAGCCGTTCGAGTTGAGCGCATCAACAGTCTCGATTACCTGTTCGATCGTTGGGCTTAAGGATACAAAGACTCCTCCGTCGGACAACGCCTCGTACGCATTAGGTACTGCCAGCCAAGGCGTAGGTATGTCTAAGACTACCGTATCCAAATCCCTTTCTTCTATCGCCACGGTGACGTCGCCGTGCTTTAGTCTTACGTAAGATAGCAGGCCTAGCTCCTCAAGCTGCTTTCTTGCATTTTCCAGATACTCTTCCGAGAGGTCGTAACTATAAACTATGCCATCGGGCATGACGTAGGATGCTATAACGGCTGTTAGGACGCCGCTACCAGTCCCGGCCTCAAGCACTCTAGAGCCAGACCTGATGTTCCCGAATACTATTATGGCACCTAAGTCTTTTGGATAGACCACTTGGGTTGGTCTCGGCATCTTCATAACCATATCTAAAAGCGTTGGCTTCAAAGCAAACCAAACGGAGCCCGTGTTGCTCACGAGTTTTGTTCCATACCTCTTACCAATAAGTTCGGATAGGTCCACGTATCCCTCACTAGTATGAAACCTTATTCCGGGCCTGACCTTAACGAGGTAACGCTTCTTCCGTTCCGTTAAAAATAGAACCTTGGAGCCTTCCTGTATCAACTCTCCCATCATAGACCCCCCGGTACTCTCCTCAATTCAGACCTAGGCCGGAGTATTTATCTGAGTAGCCCTCGAAGCAAAGAGCGCTTTCTGGCTTCATAAGTTCCCTCAAAAACGACGTGGCATAGCATCCGCTTGGAAGGGAAAGGTGAACCCATACATGATCATTCCCTATATCGGAGATTTTGAATTCCCAAGAAGGTACGGCAATCGGTCTGTAACTTCCTGCAGTCGCCGCTTCCGGTAGGGCTTTAGACGCGAAATCCTCCAATTCCACGCCTTCCTCTTCAAGAACTTTTTCAAAAATTTCTTCCTTCTCGTTATTCGGCAGCTTGACTCTATACCCTGGTACTGGAAGGAGTACGGAGAGCCTACCAGCCCGCGCAAGCGATAGTGCGCGCGGTAAAGCACCACGATGTAATAGGAAAGGTTTACGTGTTGGCGAGCCATGAACATCAAGCTCGACGACTAAATCTCCGACGTTCGGCACCAACAAATCGGAATTCTTTTCCAGCAACCTCGATAAGCATCTGTTAAAAATGTACGCTGAGTAAGCCTCCACGAATAACCTCCTAAGCCTCAAAGGCAATCTTCTAAGCGCACCCGTATAATCGTGCGCGTTCCTTGCCAAATATTCTGCCATAGCTCGTTCATAGAAAAGGTGCCTCGGTAGATTCTTCAATGCATCTTCAGGACTCCAAGATTCCGCAAGCCTCATCCTCACCTCCCTTACGCCCCTCGGCTCAAACCACGTCCAATCCGCGATGAACTCTTCAACCGCTTCCTTGAGCATGCCCTTTACAATCAGCTTTCCGATTACGTGTGTTATGGGCCTGTGTGCTCCGAACCTTTGATGCCCAAAAAAGTTCGGTACACCTTTCAACTTCAACTCATTAACGGTTCTTTCAATTAGAGCGGCCGCTGAGCGGCCATCAAATCGCAACTTTGAAATCTTGATTTCGAACATGTTTCTGTGTAGCTCAGCAGACGATATCTTGGAATTTCTCGTCGATACCCGACGCAGCCACATCCGCTCTGCGACCTGAACTACACCATTCGGAGTTGGAAGGTTGTCGTTGGGCACTGTGATGAACTGCCACGAACGGGCCCTTCTATCCTTTATCCCACAAATGCCCACATCTTTTTGTTTGACACCAAGCATCTTGGATATGAGGGATATCGCCGATATCGTATCGACATTGACCTTATGCAAGACGCACAATATGAATTTTCCATACGTCTTGTTTGAAAGGCCCGTTTCGAACATCGCCCTCGCATCGCTACCATCTTTCAGAACTTCCCACACCATGAAATCGTCTGGTCTTTCCTTAATCACGCCCCCAACACCTTCCGACTTTGTCGCATAACCTTCTATACCGATGAAGCGCTCGACGTCTTTTGGCTGGAGCTTGCTCAACATCGCCATCTTCACTCAGTAGTTCATAGTAGAGGTAAGTTGCCCGTAACTTTATCGACTAGTTCAGAAGGAGCGGGACCTATTCCGAGGGTCGTCACCGTCCCGGGTTCTAGCTCTGTCAAACCGGCATCAGATATCAGGGCATTCGGTATGCCGAGCATATCGGCTTTCTTCTTCAACTCTTCAAGCTCGCCCACAGACTTCGCCTTGACCACGACCTTTTTCTGCCCCTCCTCCATCCATTCCTCTAACCACTTGGGCTTAGACCTCCTACACTCCTCCGCGGCCGAGACGGCGGCATGCCCCACCTGAGCCGCGAGCTTCCCGACGCTCATGTTAAGGTCCGTTCTTACCACAATTACCTGCTTGTATCGGAAAGCACTCATCTTCTGACTTCCCATAATTAGTTAGATAGCGCTGTTTATTAAATCAGATTGGGAAAGATTGTACGCTTCAGGTGTGAACAGGAGAGTCGGTACTGACTACCGTCTTAAGCCTTTTCACACCGTCTATCTTATCGATGAATTGTACCACGGAGTTTGGCACGAGTGCCCTCCAATCCTCGCCCTCCACCATCATCTTTCTTATCCTCGTTGCTATGAGTTCATTTCTCCTAAACATATCGATTGGTTTTACCTCATAGCCTGCCTCCACGAATAGTTGTGTTACCAGCGGGTTGTTGGTGTACACTGTTTGAAAGCTGGGCGTTAGCGATTTAAGATGTGCGACCCATATGGAGTGAGAGCCTACGTCGGGCACGGGTATGATTATAACCCTCCTGAGGTCTATGCCTGCCTCCTCTAAAGCCATCCTCACCATCTCGATTCTCTCACCGGCCGTGAATGGGTTATCGAATGTGTGGCTATACTGTGCGCTTCCCACCACGATTATGAGCTCGTCGTTCTCAGATAGTATGTGTTTTATCGCCTCGACGTGGCCCATATGTATCGGCTGGAACCTCCCTATGAACAACGCTCTCCTCAAGATGGCCCATTAACAAATGAATGACGGATGTATTTAACTATGCGAGGTGCTTATCAGCAATACGCCGTCCAGCATCTTTTTCTTGACACGCACGTTTTCAAAAAATGTTTTCATTAAACCGACGAGCTCGCTGTTCTTCGGCATCTTCGTATATGTCGGATATATCTCGTATGCCAAAAGACCCTTTCTCCCTAACTTAATGAACGCCAGCATTGGTGCTATGAATCTCCAGTACAGGGCGACAAGGAATCGTTTGAGTGCATGGTCTGGTTTACCGAGCTCCAAAATTGCAAGCCTTCCACAGTCCTTCATGACTCTCTTGATGTTTTGGAGGGCAACTTTCATGTCGTAAGCATCGCGCAAGGAAAATGCCATAACCACGCCGTCTACCGAGCCGTTCCTCAAGGGTATTGCTTCAAACACCCCGATGACCTTCTCGCAGACTGAGCGCTCCACGTCAGCCTTCTTCAGCATCTCCGGCAAGAAATCCAGCATAACGACGAGGTTCACGTTCGGATTCTCGGCAAGTACAGCTTTTGTCATGGCTCCGTTCCCTGCGCCAGCATCAAGCACTATGCCGTTTAAATTCCCTAAGTTTCTTGCAGCAACTTTTCTGAGCTCCTTATCCCTGCCGAGCGATATCACCGAATTTAGCTCGTCGTAAAAGCACGAAAGCTTGTCGAGCGCCCTGATGACCCTCCACCAGTCTTTCCCCAGTCCTAGCACGGGATGTTAAGGGGTTACGTGTCAACAAAAAGGTTTCTCAGGAAGTCCCTGACTTGAAAACTTTAACTCAAAGTTTGCTAAAATGAAATGCATGGAAGAGACAAGCTCAAAGCTCTCAGAGCTCATGGCATGGTTTAAGAAGTTCAACAGTGTGTTGGTCGCCTTCTCCGGGGGTGTTGATAGCACGCTAGTCGCCAAAGTCGCCTACATGGTGTTGGGTGACAGGGCCTATGCGGTCACGGCCCGCTCGCCATCAATCCCGGAGTGGGAGCTGAAGGAGGCGGCTGAGGTAGCCAAGCTCATAGGCATCAAGCAAATTTTTGTGGACGTCGACGAAACTGCCAGGCCGGAATATGCAAGAAACATGCCCGATAGATGCTACTTTTGTAAGGAGGAGCGATACATTAAGTTCTTGGAGCTTGCCGCCAGACTAGGCGCCGAGCAGGTAGTGGACGGGACGAATTTTGATGACTTAAAGGATTTTAGGCCTGGTATCGAGGCTGCTAGAAAGCTCGGCGTCAGGAGTCCTTTGGCTGAGCTGGGAATAGGGAAGGAGGTTGTGAGAGAAATCTCGAGGTTACTCGGCCTTCCTACAGCACTAAAGCCCTCCTCTCCGTGCCTTGCAACGAGGATAGCATACGGTCACCCGATAACCGTCGAGCTCCTAAAAAAGGTCGCTATGGCTGAGGAATTCATAAAGACGCACGTTAACCCGAAGGTCCTTCGCGTCAGGGTCCACGGAGACCTCGTCAGGATAGAGGTCGGTAAAGACGAGAGGCACCTAATGTTCGACGTAAACCTCATCGATAGGATAGTGGCTTATATTAAGAGCCTTGGCTTCACATTCGTGACGTTGGACTTAGAGGGGTACAGACAGGGAAGCTTTCTTGAATCCTTACGAAAGACGAATAAGTGCGCTCTTATAGAAAATATTACATGAACCTGCGCGAAATACTCACTAGGCTCTCTAAGGGTCAGCTGAGCGTCGAGGAAGCTGAGAGGCTCGTCAAAATTCTCACAGTCAAGGCGGTGTCAAATTTTGCAAGGCTAGACGTTGGTAGAGAGTTTAGAAGGGATGTCCCAGAAATTATACTTGCTGAAGGGAAAACGGATGAGCAGCTTTTAGAAATAATATATGCGTTATTGAGTGATGCCGGCAGGGCTATAGTGAGTAGGCTTCAAAAAGAAAGGTGCGAATATCTCGTATCGCGCTTACCAGAAGATTGCGTATTTGAATATAACGAACTAGCCAGGATACTCATCGTGAGGAACAAGGACTACTCTAAGCCCAGCACCGGTGGAAGGGTTGGCATACTCACCGCCGGGACCCACGATGTTCCGGTAGCCGAGGAGGCGAGGATAATTGCCGAGGAGATGGGATGTGCAGTAAAAACCTTTTACGACGTCGGAGCGGCTGGCATCCACAGGTTATTCGAACCCCTTAAAGTGTTATTGGAATGGGACGTTGACGTTATAGTGGTGGTCGCAGGAAGGGAGGGAGCACTTCCGACAGTTGTCGGCAGCCTCGTCGACGTACCAATAATCGCCGTACCTACCTCGTCTGGTTATGGTTATGGTGGTAAGGGCAAGACCGCGCTGATGTCGATGCTCCAATCATGCTCGCTCGGCATAGGCGTAGTAAACATAGACGGTGGTGTTCCGGCAGGCGTCCTTTCCGCGTTGATAGCTAACAGGGCCGCAAAGTTTCGGACCTGAATGCACAGTCTTGCTAAATCTATCTTGAAACCCTTCGCGTCAAGCCTATACCCTTGCAATATATCCTGCCGGGTTCACCGAGCGTGCCCTCAACCACGAACTCCGCGCCCGTTAACCTCTTGCAAACCTCGATACTCGTGAGAGTATGTAGCGTTAATTCTGTAACCCTGTACTCGGAGTGCCCCCTTGCGATTGCCACCCACACGACCAGCTGGTCGCCGAGGTGCTTATCGACGGGTGCCTTAGCATTTAATTGTTTTACCAAGTCTGCCGCTGCCTCCTCACCAATTTTCTCAGCGGGAACGCCCAACCTTCCGAGACTGTCCGATGCTATGATGTTGCCGTCTTTTGTCCTAGCAAACAATATGATGCCGCAACCGGGGTCCACAGAACACTTAGGCGCATCAGCCTGCAACACTTCCAGCGATATGTCCGTGTTCTCGTAACCGTTTGCGCTCAAAAACTTGGATGCGCTTCTGGCCATGCGCTCAGCTATGTGACTCGGCAACCTACAGCTGTAACTAATTCCCGATATCTTCTCTATACCTGAAAATTCTGTTAACCTAATCGGCTTAAGATACTCCACGGGCTCCGACCTAACCCTGACTATTCCCTGACCCCTTGGGTAAAATCCACGCCTCATTAACTCGAGCGAGAAGTTACAGCCCATCTGTCTAAGCACCGGCAGAAGAACGTAAGAAAGGTACTCAAACGTGGGCGCCATAGGATTGTTGGTCCCTCCTCTTATCTCAACCTCCACACGTTCTTCTGCGAAGGTCATGGCCGGCATCAAAGACTGGAGGATTAGCGTAGTGCTACCAGCAGTCCCTGCATCGAATGTCGTCTTTCCGCCCCTCAATCTTTTCGGTATGAAAATCACCTCGCTGGAACCTACGCTCAACCCCTTAACGTCTGCGTCTGCCAACCAAGCTACCGCCTTTACTGCGGTCATGTGCTGCGGTCTAAGACCTGGTGGTGACCTCTTGGCTCTAATGTTGTATATCCTAATGGGCTTCAGCAACATGGCGGAAAGGGCTATGGCCGTCCTCAGTACCTGACCTCCACCCTCGCCTATGGAACCGTCAAGGTTGAAGATGCTCTCAGCGCCCAATGCGTCTCACGTTCGCATGCACATCATAAATCTTCTAAAATATGTGTTTAGGCCTTCTTCGCGTCCTGTAGTACTCATCCTCAAGCTCCAAGACCAACCTTCTCAACTCTGGCTGGTTTTGCATCTCGATGTCGAGCCTGGTCTTAAAGTCTTTGTACTCTGCCTCGAGGCTGCGCAGGTCCAGGTTTATGTTAAGATGCTCAACGAGCTTCTTTGTGAGGTGATAGGTCGTTTGAATGTCCGGGAACGGGAGATAAATGGGTGAATGCCCCCATATGCTCATGGCCTCTATGCCCTCCCTCATGCAGGCATACAGTATAAGGCTGTGAATGCTACCGGGCCCCTCATAGTTCGTAAATTCTCCACCGAGTGTCCAGACATCTTTTTTGAGACTTTCATTGTTGACAAAAAAGCTCATCATGGGCTCTACAGTATGTGGTATCCTGTCCAGCAGACCGCCTACTGTATAAACCCTCTTTATCCCAAATTTTTTGATAACGTACATTATCGTATCGACGTACTTCATCCAGTTTAGGTTAGGTTCCTCGCCAATAAATAGTACGAGCGAGCGGTCACCTAAGCTATTAACATACCAGAATTCGTTCTTTGGCATCGTACAACTCCTCATAACTCCTGATTTGTAAGAAACGTATGGTCTTCTTACCGTGAAATCGTAGAATGGTTCCGGGTTCATTTCAGCGAAAAGCTTTGAGGGAAGCTTCGTCAACAAGTACAGGAGCGTCATGCTCGATACTTTTCCACCATCAGACCAACCGTGGAAGCCGGCGACTAAATACGGCTCTTTTAGGGTTGGCAGCTCGTAAAAGCGGATGATGTCTTCCATCCCTTATTTTGCAAGCTACTGTCCCACTATTTAACTTCAGTAACTCACTGGAAGAGTTAACATCGAGAGGCAGGGCAATTTGAAGGAAGGAAAAATTTATGAGATGGTGAACATTTAAGTATGCCGTTTAAATACGATTAAACAAGGAAACCGGTGAACGAAATTTGAGCGTTCAATTTCCGTACCCAGGTGCGACGACACTAGGTATTAGAAGCAAGGAGGCTGTCGCTCTGGCTTCTGAGAAGAGGCTCTCGTACGGTTACTTCGTTATGAGTAAATCTGCGAGAAAAGTATTCCAGATAACTCCGAAGATAGGTGCTGCGTGTGCTGGTTTTGTCGCCGATATGCAGATGCTCATAAGGGATGCGACGGCTATGATAAACCTCTACAGAATCGAGAACCGCATCGAGCCAAGAGTTCGGACAGTCGCGAAGGTCCTATCCAATTACCTATTCAGTAGCAGGTTTTTCCCTTACTTGATGGAAAGCGTGGTCGGAGGGTTCGACGAGGATGGAGCACACGTCATCGTATTGGACCCGCTTGGCTCCATGATAGAAGACGATTATGCAGTCGTAGGCTCTGGTGCCGAGATAGCGATAGGAGTCGTTGAGAGTGAGTATAGAGAAGATATGACAGCAAAGGAGCTTTACGACCTTTCTATAAAAGCCATCAAAGCGTCGATAGCCAGAGATGCGGCAAGCGGAAACGGTATAGACATACTCATCTTTACTGAAAAAGGCCTGATGATAAACGAGACCATAAATTTATGAGGCAATTTTTTGTGGTAAGGAGAGAGACGTCGCCTTATTAGGTCGGTAGTCTGTATGAGGCTGCTAAAAGGGAAGGAAAACATACTAATATTCTTGGCAGAGAACGACGCGTTTGCCCACGATATCAGAATAACTACTTTAACACTTGCAAAACAACTTAACATTTCGCAGCAAACGGCGTCCAGACTGCTCATCCAATTGGAGAAGGAAGGTTACATAACACGGAGAATTGTTGGAAAGGAGACCTATGTGAAATTAACGGAAAAGGGGATGAACGAATTGATTGACCTACACGTTAGGCTGAAGAGGATATTTGAGCGGCCTGTCCAAATAACTTTGGAGGGAAAGGTATTCTCTGGACTTGGTGAGGGTGCTTACTACATAGGCCTGCCGGGCTACTATAACCAAATTAAAGAGAAACTTGGTTTCGAACCTTTCTTGGGCACGCTCAACATAAGGCTGTCATCAAGCGCAGCGGTGGAGGAAAGAATCTTGTTAGAAAAAGCCGCTGACATAGTGATAGAGGGCTTCAAGGACGAGAAGAGAAGTTATGGCGGCGCTAAGTGCATAAAGGCACTTTTTAACGATAAAGACGAGTGTGCCATACTCTTTATAGAAAGAACGCATCATGACGCATCAGTAATAGAGGTTGTGGCACCGTATAACCTCAGAGAGAGGTACAACCTTAAGGATGGTGACAAGGTTAAGCTGACGGTGAACCTCCAGCCAATTCTGTTATTTAGCAACCTTATGGGTACAAGTAATGTTTAAATTAGCGCATAAGTTTTGAAGTGAAAAGTTATGAAAAAGGTTTGGCAAGAATGTATAGAGTGCCGTTCAACATACGATGCGGATGTTATCAAGTATAAATGTGATTGTGGTGGCCTGTTAGAGGTTTGCGTAGACCTTGAAAGCTTGGACAATATATCATGGGACAAATTTAGGTCTAGGAGGTTCAACGTTTGGAGGTATTTTGAATTGTTACCGTTTGAAGTTGGCGATCGTGTGGTATCGCTGGACGAGGGCGGTACGCCTCTCTATAAATGCGAGAAGCTTGGCAGATGGTTGGGAGCCAAAGATGTTTACATTAAGTATGAGGGGATGAATCCCACGGGCAGCTTTAAGGATAGAGGGATGTGTGTCGGCATAACTAAGGCATTAAAGCTCGGAGTAAAGGGTGTTGCATGCGCCTCAACGGGCAATACTGCTGCATCGCTTGCTGCATATTCTGCTAGGGCAGGAATCCCCTGCATCGTGATCGTGCCGAAGCAAACGGTCGCTCTTGGCAAACTGTTTCAAGCCATACTGTATGGCGCAAAGGTGATTAGGTTAGATGGAACTTTCGACGAAGCCCTGAGCTTGGTGTGGAAGGTTGTCGATGAGGTTGGCATTTACCTACTAAACTCGATCAACCCGTGGAGGCTCGAGGGACAGAAGACCGTGGCCTTTGAAATAGTGGACCAGCTCGATAAAGTGCCGAGATACGTGGTGCTTCCCGTCGGGAATTGCGGGAACATAGCTGCAGCCTGGAAAGGGTTCAAAGAGATGGAGGCGGTGGGTCTAACGGATGGTGTGCCGTCGATGGTTGGCATTCAGTCTGAGGGTGCCTCACCGTTTGTCGATTTGGTGAAAAAAGGCCTTGATACATTAAGACCGGTTGAAGCACCCAAAACGATAGCATCAGCCATAAGGATAGGAAAGCCGGTAAACTGGAAAAAAGCGCTGTTGGCCGTGAAGGAGTCCAATGGTCTTGTTGCGAAGGTCTCGGATGCCGAGATAATCGAGGCCCAAAGGGTGCTGGCTAGCCTTGAGGGGATTGGTGTGGAGCCTGCCGCGGCTGCATCGGTAGCAGGTGTCAAGAAGCTCATAGAAAATGGGGAGATGGATGCTGACGAAACGATCGTTTGCATTTGTACAGGGAACATACTGAAAGACCCAAATCCAGAGTTGGTCAAGGGCTTAGAGCCCATAGACCTCGTGCCCAACTTAGAGTTAATCAGGAATATTTTCACCTCTCTGCTCAACCAGTAGAGTATTTATAAGACAGGTGCGAAGAATATGGTGACCGCTTTGTTGCAAAGAGTTTCGACAGGCATACTAAAGCTCGACAAGATGTTAGGAGGCGGCTTCATTCAAGGACGGACGTACCTCATCGCTGGCGAGACCGGTGCTGGCAAGACAATACTTGCGCTGCAGTTTTTGAGAGACGGGCTGTTACGTAATGAGCCGTGTGTTTACGTATCATTGGACGAAAGGGTTGGAAACGTCCTCACAGGTGCTGAAACACTGGGCTGGAACTTTTGGCCTTATGTCAAGAACGGACTTTTCTATCCTTTCGAGATAAGGCTGGAGGCCGCCGAGGTCAGGAAGTATGGGAAGGAGAGTAAGGCGTTCATCGAGGCAATCAGAAAGGTGACTAGGGGAGGGCCCATATCGAGAATCGTCCTGGACCCTGTCTCGGCCCTTGCGATGGGAGCTAAAGAAGAGTTTTACGTCAGAGAGTATCTGAGAGAAGTCATAACATACTTGGAAGAAGTTTGTAACGCTACGACCCTACTCGTCACGGACATACCTACGGGCTCTAACAAGCTGAGCAGGTTCGGTTATGAGGAATTCCTTGCGTCGGGCGTAATAGTGATGGGCATAACGAGACTTAACGGCAAGCTCGTCAGGACGATATACGTGAGAAAGATGCGGTGGTCACAAATGGACCCCACAATATACACTTTCGAGATACAATCTGGTTTTGGCATAGTCATCAAGCAACCGCTTGACTCCTTGATAAGTAAACCGACGACGAGGGAAGTTAAGGCGGATGATGAGTCGGGCGAATCCGAAGATGGACAATCGTCTTAAACGATTTTGATGGTAAGTCCCTTCACAAGGTTTATTCTTACGTTTTTATGCTTTTATTCAAGTTCTAGTAAATAAAATTGACGAGGTTGGGCTCATGGCATTACCGTCCAAGAGGTTTTCTGATGAGTTTGCGGCACTCATAGATAAAGTCGTCAGGGTATCGACCGTTCAGGGCATAAAGCTGGAGGGTAAGCTCTTGGCATACAATCCATCAGACTATAGCGTATGGCTCGCTGACGTAAAGTACGAGAATGGAAATACTGTTCCGAAGGTGTTCCTATCTGGCAATAACATATTGATGATTGAGACGATGGAGGCTGGAATAGACATGCAAAAGCTCGCAGAAAGGCTCAACCGTGTTTTTCCGAACATGGTCAGATACATCAAGGAAGCGGATGTCATACTTGTTATGGATAGGATTAGGGTGACAAGAAGCGGTGTGGTTGAAGGTTCTGGACCTGCCGCTGAACGTGTCCAGAAGGTCTTCGAAGAATTCATCAAAGAAGAGGCAAAATGACAGGAGTTAGAGGTTTGTGCCTGACGACGTTCGTCCCAGTTCGTTAGATACGCTCATATTCTATCTCTGCGAACGCGTAAGCACTGGAAAGTTCTTCAAGATTTCTTGGTCTGATGTCGATGTCGAGAATCTTGTTTAAGGATTCTAGGGCACGCATGGCCCCAAAGAAGTCTGGTGCCAATCCATTAGTCTCTACGAGTATCGATAGCCCACTCATGTTCCTCATGCTTGCTAACGTAATCAGCAGACCTGCCGCCCCTATTATCTGCCCCGAATACCTCAGAGCCCCGATCTTTCCAACCCATTTTTCAAGCACGTTCTTGTCAGTTGACGAACAAAAAACCATCCTTTTATCCGATATCAGATCCCTGCCATAACCTCCTAGCGTTATTACGAATTTACAACCAAACTTTTCTGCAACATCCAAAACCTTTTCGCAAAATTCATACTGCCCGTAGCTCGTCATGGGTTGCGCATTTCCGTAAAGCAATAACATGGGCTTAGGTGACTTTACGAGGTAGATGTCGCCAAAGCTGAACGTAAGTCTACCATTCCTTATGAAGCTAACGCTCGGGAAGTAGGGCGAGTAGAGTCGACACACCCTCTTCGGGTTCAGCTTAGTTAAAAGATAGGAAACGGCAACCTTTGCCACCAAACCAACACCCGGCAGGCCTTCTACTAACACAATGTCCTCTGAGTAGAAGGTCTCCAAATCCTTCTCAAAAACGACTTCTGTCTCGAGCATCCCTTTTTCTAATGCCGTAATTTTATTCCGAGTTAATTAATATTACCAAATCCTTTTGCGTAACATTTATCCCTTTCTACTCTGTAATATTATCAACGTGTGTTGTCCGAGCATCTGCGGCCGTAGTCTAGTCTGGTAGGACGTGGGGGCCCCGTCGTAGGGGGTAGGCCCCAAGGTCCCGGGTTCAAATCCCGGCGGCCGCATCAGTATCTTTAATTATTAAAGAAGCAGAGATTAAACGTAGTTTTGAAGGTGCATCCTCTTGACTCAGAAAAGCGGTTATGATGTCCTAGTTATTGGTC
>Ga0071330_1083928_pt1 | contig 127297 bp, 104 predicted proteins | sample GBScel77sediment_FD_63802 | JGI IMG/M metagenome (GOLD analysis project Ga0071330, IMG submission 63802) | Hot spring sediment microbial communities from Great Boiling Spring, Nevada - Cellulolytic enrichment Sediment 77C v2 (version 2) | ecosystem: Environmental > Aquatic > Thermal springs >... | reverse complement strand
TGGTTGTAGTAGGAGGGGTACAGCGTGGTTGGATGCATAAGGATAGACCTAACTCTAGGTTTGAGTTAGTAATCTGGGTTATTTCAAGTGATTTGGGGGTCCAAAGATCTGTCCCAAACTCTAAGAACCGCCGTGTTACCGCGGCGGCTACGTTGGGGTTTTGGTTTGTTATTTGGTAGTCCAGCGGCTACGTGCGGGGGGATGGTAACCTGGTGCTCCGGCCCATACGGGTGCGGCTAGGATGCATCCAGCGGGTGTGTGGGTTGCCGTGCTTTGTGATTGGGCCGTGGTAGCAGTGTTGGTCGCTTTGACGGGTGCTGGGGCATAGGCCCAGGTAACTAGCAGCTTGAGCTGGGGTGCTGAATCGCTCGACAGTACCCCAGGCAGCCAACAGTGCAAGTGCGGTTGGGTAGTCAACTACTGGCAGTGTCATGAGGAGTTTGATCTGTGGAATTGGGTATGCCAGTGCGGCCAGTTGTTGGTCAAGGGCGTCCAGCTCGGCTTGGACAGCTTGGAGCAGACGCTGGTTGGAATTAAAAGCTACGCACACGTCTGCCTCAAGCTCCGGGTCGGGTTCGCTGGCGTGCAGCTATTGGATATGACAAGAGGAAATGACCTCGTTCATTAGCTTAAGTCTGGGAAGTATTTTCCGCTTGTTTCAAGCGATCAGTGAATTTCGGACAGGTGGAGTTTTCTTAAAGCCTTAGCTGTGGACCTTACCGGTATGGACGCTCAGAATTTGTTGTAATTTTCATGCGAGCGTGATTAGTTTCTGCGTGATTAAGGAATAGGTTTTGGATATTTGGTTTGGATAGCTTATTGGGCTTGTATCACTAACTCTCAACACAATGAAGGCAAAGCCAACTGGAGCCCGCGTCCTTAGCGTTACGAGGGTACGGAAGCTTATCAGTTTGAATTTATGTTTTGATAGTGCATGGGCGAGACTGAATAACATGTTTATAAATTTGCGGCATAGCGTTTGTTTATGGGTCTCAGGACGCCGAAACGGAATTGTAAAAATGTTCCGGTTGACTGTCTTTGGCATAAAACGTAAGGTTTAGGTGAGATGAAGCGCATATCGAGTATTGCTGCATGTGTTGTGATCGCACTGGTGCTAGTAGTAATGCCCAGCCAGGCCCAATTAAGCTACACCACTCCCAATGTTGTACTTGAAGAAAATTTCGATTCACTACCTCATACAGGTACAAGTAATGTGTGGCAGGACAACGTGACGTTGCCTGGTTGGTTTTTGGTAAACAGCACAGGAGCCGTCCCAACATATATCCGTATCAGTGACGGGAGTGACAACACGGGTGCCTTTTATAGTTTTGGGAAGAGTGGTTCTACGGAGAGGGCTTTGGGTGGAGTTGGATCAGGCGGGGCGTACTTTGGAACTCCCGCCTCAGGAGCACTGGCAGGGTATTGGGGCGTCAAAATTAAAAATGATACGGGACTCACATTAACAAATTTTACAGTCATCTATGATGTTGAACAGTGGCGTGACGGTGGCAATGTGAACGTTCAACCGCTGATATCGGAATGGGCTATTGAACCAGGAGGGTGGTTAACTACGGGTTGGAATTTCGGTGCTTCAACTGATTCGCCCGTTCATACAAGTAGTGCTCGTGCTTTGAATGGGAATGATTCTGCAAATCGAGTTGCAGATGTTAGTTTTTCCTCTGGGTCGATCCTATGGGAACCTGGGCAAGTATTATGGATCAGATTCCGTGAGTTAAACGACTCGGGTAATGATCACGGGCTGGCAATAGATAATTTCCGGCTTTTAGCTATTCCTGAGCCGATTGTGGTCACGTTTGGATTGCTTGTGTTAGGTGGGCTGAAATTCTGGCGCAAACGAAAGTAAACCCCACAGCCTTACGCTTAACTGGCCCTTTTTAAACTTGGTCCTTCTTGGAGACTCCAAGCGGGGAAGATGTGGCCCTTACCTAGGGAAGCAAAATGAAGTCAGTTGTCTCTGACCAGGGGGGGTATTAATTTTGCAGATAACAAAACTAAACGCTGCCAAAGCGAAAGGTAGAATTACCATAAATTTCTAGGGTTCCAAGCCTCAGCCTCTTAGTGAACCCAATGTTATTGGCGGTTTTTGGTGGTTTCTCGGTTTAATAGAGCTCAGGGATATGGTAGCGGAACTAGTACTGCTGCTCGGGCTTGGACCGTAGTGCGAAAATCCCATCTTATGACTTTGAAGTCGGAATTAGTAAGACCAAATGTTTTGCTGTGGAGTTAGGACATAAATTAGCTAGTGAAAGGCCTAGTGTTGATGGTATTAGAGTAGGGTGTGGCTATAGGTATCGGCGGGGATGGTTATAGCATCCGTGGAAGACTGGGGTGGTAATTGGATTGGCAGTACTTCTTTTTTAGAGACCGTGGTGTTGAGAGGAATGCTTTGAGTTCGCAAAGGCGGGCATTGAATGGGTACGGAAGTGTGTGTTTATTTTGTTAACGATGGCCCATGTACATGAGTTAAACTTAAAGGGAAATGGAACGGATGTTTTAATTGGGGGGTGTGATGGGCTACTGGAAAGCCGGTGTTTAGTAAAGCTGCATTGACGGTTTACAACTCTAGGGCATAGTTAATGACTAGCGTATGGACTTGAAGTTACTGGAAAGACGATCAGAGTACGAATGGGTTTTTCCGCCCACGGGCAAGATGCGTGTCCCGGTAGTGATTTATGCTTCAGAGAATTTGTTAGAAGCGATGGACGATAACGTGTTGGTACAGGCACGCAATGTGGCCGCATTGCCTGGTGTCCAGCGGGCTGTTTATGCTATGCCTGACGCGCACTGGGGATATGGGTTCCCAATTGGGGGCGTTGCGGCTTTTGATCCTGAAGAGGGTGGGATTGTGTCCGGAGGGGGGGTTGGATTTGACATAGCGTGCGGCGTCAGGACGATGCTTACTGGGTTACCTGTTCAGGAGGTGTTGAAGCGCCAGAAAGAATTAGCAGACGCGCTTTATCGGTGGGTTCCAGCTGGTGTGGGAAGTACGGGTGATATTCATCTCTCGTTGTGTGAGTTAGATGAAATGATGATAGGGGGGGCGCAATGGGCCGTTAAACGGGGGTATGGTTTCCCGGAAGACCTCGAGCGAATCGAGGAGCACGGGAAGATGGAAGGTGCTGACCCATCGTGCGTGTCATCACAGGCTAAGAAACGTCAGCAGGACGAAATGGGTACCCTGGGCTCAGGGAATCATTACCTGGAGGTACAGGAGATAGTTGATATTTATGACGAAGATATTGCCCGGGTGTATGGGTTACGGAAGGGCGAAGTGGTAGTGATGATACATTGTGGCTCCCGAGGGTTAGGACACCAGATAAATACTGACTATTTAAAGGAGATGGCTGTGGCGGCGCAAAAGCATGGGATACCGCTGCCTGAGCGTGAGTTAGCTTGTGCGCCGATCCTCAGCGACGTGGGACAACGATATTTAGGGGCGATGCGCGCAGGGATAAACTGTGCTCTGGCTAATAGACAAATAATTGGCCATTTGACACGGCAAGCGTTTGCTGAAGTTTTCTCAGATGTGAAGCTGACTTTGTTGTACGATGTATCACATAATACCTGCAGGGTGGAACGCCACCAGATTGATGGTCGAACAAAACTTCTATATGTACATCGGAAAGGTGCTACTCGGTCATTTGGCCCATGCCGCTCAGATGAGTTACCCCCGGTATTTAAAGAAGTAGGTCAACCAGTGTTGATTGGTGGGAGCATGGGCACGTGCTCGTATATCCTTGCTGGGACCGATTCATCAGAGAAGGCATTTGCTTCAGCTGTGCATGGAGCTGGGCGGGCGATGAGTCGTAACCAGGCTGTGAAACAATGGAATGGCAGGGAGGTAATAGATGACCTTGGCAGGCGGGGAATAATTGTGCGAAGTCCTTCGCCCCGCGGAGTGGCAGAGGAGGCGCCTGGGGCGTATAAGAACGTTAGCGAAGTGGTAGAAGCGGCCGTTAACGCAGGCTTAGCAAAGAAGGTTGCTAGATGCAAACCCCTGATTTGCATCAAGGGTTAACAAACAAGACTTAGCCTGTAGAGATGGGAAACCCGGTGGTTGAGCTTAGTACTGCGGGCAGTGACCAGATTGTGGTTTATGGAGCTCGTGAACACAACCTGAAGAACGTTACTATTTCAATCCCCCGTAATAAGCTAGTTGTTGTTACTGGAGTAAGTGGATCTGGGAAAAGTACGTTGGTCTTTGACATCTTATTTGCAGAGGGGCAGCGGCGTTTCTTGGATTTGATGAATACATATGCGAGACAGTATGTAGAGCAACTGCCTAAGCCTGATGTGGATTTTGTGGATGGATTGCCTCCGACTGTGAGTATCGAACAACGGGATCGGGCAGGAGGCGGTAAATCTACAGTGGCAACCGTGACTGAAGTCTATCACTTTATCCGTTTACTGTTTGCGCGATTAGGGGTGATTTATTGTCCGCGTTGTGAGGTGCCAGTGGAACCACAAACACCTACCGAGGTTCGAGCACAGGTCCTTGCTAAGTTGTATGAAATGGAAAAACTTGTGTTGTTGGCCCCAATCGTCCGTGGAAGAAAAGGATTCCATTCAGGTGTGGCTTCTTATGCAAGGAGTCACGGTTATTTCTATGTCCGGGCCGATGGACGGCTTTATCCTTCAGATGAACCTTTACGGCTTGAGCGACACCGTACACACAATGTTGAAATAGTTACAGGGACATTGGTGTTGAATGCGCGGAAGGAGGTTCAGATTGTTGATTCTCCGCATTTAAAAGGCGGCGTAGAAGAATTGGTCAGACAAACGCTTGCGTTGGGAAAGGGAACAATGTTTGTAATGGATCCTAGTGGGGAGATAAGTGTGCTTTCCACGGAACGGGTTTGCTCTATTTGTCAGGAGGCTTTTGATCAACTCGATCCGCGACATTTCAGTTATAATTCGCCTGCGGGTTGGTGTCCACAGTGCCGTGGTTTTGGAGAGATATTCTGGGTACCTGAAGGAGTCGATCGCGGTGCCCGTGAAGAAGAGATCGAGGAGACGTGGTATGAATGGATGGAAGGTGAACGCCAGGTGTGTCCTGAATGTAACGGCACGAGGTTAAATCCATTAGCTAGGTCAGTACGTTTACCTGTTATTTTACCAGAAAGCCTACTTCGCCAATTGTTGGATCGCCAATTGGCCACCTACCATCAAGGCAGTCCTGCAGTGACAATTAGCATGATCTCTGCAATGGACATTGCCACTGCATTAGAGTTTTTTACAGCCGTAAAGTTTTCGGATCGTGCTGCAATAATTGCAAAAGATGTGATCCCGGAAATACGATCACGACTAGAATTTTTAGTCGAGGTGGGACTTGATTATTTGCAGCTTGGGCGTGGAGTGCCTACGTTGTCTGGTGGGGAATTGCAGAGGATACGTTTAGCGGCTCAATTAGGGTCGAATCTTTCTGGGGTATTGTACATTTTGGACGAACCAACTATCGGCTTGCATCCGCGAGATAATCAGAAATTATTGAACGCATTGAAGTCATTAAAAAGCCGCGGGAACTCGGTAGTGGTCGTGGAACACGACCCAGCCACGATTAAAGCGGCTGACTTTATAATCGAGTTAGGCCCAGGAGCCGGCGTCCACGGGGGGCAATTAGTCAAGGCATGCACTTTGAAAGAATTGTTGCAGTCTGATGATTCAGTTACTGCACAATGCTTACGCAAAAAGGTTCGTTATCCAACGCGTGGTTCGCGTAGGCCGGTTCATCTAACCGACAAAACCACTTCAGAGGCACCGGATTGGTTGATCTTACACAACGCCAACAAACATAACCTAAAAAATTTAACAGTAAGATTTCCATTAGGTCGATTTGTTGTTGTGACTGGAGTGAGCGGGTCTGGGAAAAGCACGCTATTACGGGAATGTTTAATTCCCACTCTGAGGGCTACATTGAAGGGGGAGGCAAAGAAATGGAGGCAGGAAACTGGAATGTGGGTTAGCGGGTGCGAAAATATTCGAGCTGTACATGAAGTTGATCAATCGCCTATTGGTCGGACCCCGCGCTCGATCCCGGCCACTTATGTAGGTTTTTTTGATGAAATACGACGATTGTTTGCAAGTCTGCCTGAATCGCGGATGCATGGTTATGGTCCTGGTAGGTTTTCCTTTAACAGTTTAGTGGGACGGTGCCCCGTTTGTTTGGGGGCGGGCCTGGTAAAAATTGAGATGAGTTTTATGCCGCCAGCCTTTGTGGTATGCAGTACTTGTGGCGGCAAACGTTTCAAATTGGAGACGTTACAGGTTAAGTATCGTGGCAAGAGCATTGCAGATGTACTTGAAATGTCTGTAGAAGAGGCTTTGGAGTTTTTCCAACATGTGCCAGCTATTCATTTGCCCCTAAAAGTATTGTTCGATACCGGCTTGGGTTATTTGAAGTTGGGGCAACCAAGCCCTACCCTTAGTGGTGGTGAGGCCCAGCGGATTAAGTTGGTTACTCATCTGGTGTCGGGACTAAAAGAATCACAAGATTTATATAGGCATCGTAAACGAAACTTGTTTTTGCTGGAGGAACCCACCACAGGATTGCATATGGCTGATGTTCAGAAGCTTGTAGAGGTGATTCAGCAGTTGGTCGATTTTGGTCACACGGTGATTGTAATCGAGCATAATCTCGAGTTGATAGCCGAAGCGGATTGGGTTATTGATTTAGGGCCGGAAGGTGGTGAGAAAGGCGGTGAGATAGTCGCCCAGGGTACCCCTGAACAAGTAGCTCAAAATAAAAATTCCTTCACTGGCTGGTTCCTGCGTACTATTTTGAAAAAGTGAATGAATTAGAGTCATACCATGAAGTATTGGCCGGTAGAATTGTTGTTCGAGCTAGGCCATGCTTACGGCACGAGCGGATTTGTGCGAAGTTACACGAGGTAGTCAAACGGGCATTAGAGGGGAACGATGCATACATCCAACTAGAGATTAGGTCGGAGATAAAACTCGCTGAGGACACGATTTTGCGGCCTGATCTTTCGGTGGTTTTTCGAGAAAGTGGTAAGCTATTTCTCGCTGCCGAAGTGATTGACTCGCAGGATCACAAAATTGATACCGTTTACAAAAAGGACATTTATGAGTTGTATCGGGTTCCAAAGTTGTGGGTGCTTGACCCTCGCTACGATAACGTAGAAGTGTATGAGAGCACAGAGTACGGGCTTTTGTTGCGTCAAATGCTTGCCGGACATGCAGTTTTGAAAGAATCTGCTTTCCCTAATATGGAAATTCCCGTGGAAAATCTTTTTGGTTGAGTTTTTCACCTGCTGAATCTGTCTATTTGGTTCTGTGGTTCAGCTTTTAACAAGCGTTTTAGTTTCTTCGAAGTTACGACGTCCTGTCAGCATCTGATAGAATTCCATCCTCTATCCTGAGCATGTCAAACAAGGCTTTTTGAGCCGGTGGGGAGTGAATGGAAGGGTGTTCACATGAGAATTGTCTTGGGTCAGGAATGGGAAAAGAAAGTCGCGGTTAGGTGGCCGGTTCTTACTCAAGAGAGAGTTCGACCGTATTTATTCCTATGGTGATGGGAGGGCCTAAATTGGTGAAAAAGCTTTTTGTGAAGATTAGCGGCACTGGGTGCGTGGATTCTGTGAAGGTTGTGCGTGAGTTTATTCCTAGGGAATCTGGGGTGGGTATTGCAATGATTTTTGTTTCAGGATGACGTAGCTGCTGTTTTTCACGCATTAAACCTGCGGTTAAAATTGTAGTTGCGGAAATTGGTTTGGGTCATTATATTTTGGCTTCCGTTTTACAAAATTGGCTCTCGGTGGTCACGGCCATACCGTGGCTGAATGAGTATGAAAGCAAGGTTATTTCAAAAGTACGTTAACGAAGTAGTGCCGGCCCTGATGGAGAAGCATGGGTACAAAAACGTCTATCAGGTGCCTAAGATAGAGAAGATTATTGTTCACATGCGAATAAACGCCCAGTTGGATAAAACCGCTTTGGAAGAGGCGATGCGGGATTTGGCTTTAATCACTGGGCGTAAACCGGCTATTCGAAAGGCAAAGAAGAACGTTTCGAACTTTAAACTTCGCAAGGGTCAACCGATTGCATGTATGGTGACACTGCGACGAGATGCAATGTACGAATTTCTCGATAGACTGATTGTGGCGGCTTTGCCTCGCATACGTGATTTTCGTGGGTTGTCGGCGCGAAGCTTTGATGGTCGTGGCAACTATTCCTTTGGAATAGCGGATCAGACTATTTTCCCTGAGATAGATCTTGATAAGATCAGTCGGACTCAAGGAATGGATATTACAATAGTGACAACCGCTAAGAGTGATCAGGAGGCGCGAGACTTGTTGTTACTGCTTGGGTTCCCGTTAGCAACGAAGTAGCTTATTTTGACACCATGGCAAAGAAGAGTTGGATAGAACGAAATAAACGGAAAGCTCGGACGGTGCAGAAATACGCCGCCCTACGGGCGGAGCTTAAAGCCAAGGGTGATTATTTAGCCCTTGCCAAGCTACCACGTGACGCGAGTCCAGTGCGGGTGGTTAACCGGTGTGCTATTACTGGCCGCAGGCGTGGGTACTTACGAAAATTTGGCGTCTCACGTCTAACATTTCGAGAGATGGCACTGAACGGGTTGCTTCCCGGTGTGACAAAGGCGAGCTGGTAACTGATAAAGGAAGTGTGTATGGACCCGATTTCTGACATGTTAGCTCGGATTCGGAATGCGGCTATGGCACAATTGCCCGAAGTTGAATTGCCGCATTCGAAAATGAAAGAAGCCATCGCACGTATCTTATTAAAAGAAGGTTACATCTCAGACGTAAGCGTTACCGGGGGTAGAATTAAGACTTTGAAGATCCGCCTAAAGTATCAGGGCAAACGATGTGTGATTGAGGATCTTAAACGAGTGAGTAAGCCCGGATGTAGGATTTATGTGGGTTTTGATGAAATCCCAAGGGTACGAGGTGGATTAGGAATTGCAATTTTATCCACGCCTAAAGGGATAATGACAGGAGCTGAGGCACGAAGGAAACGGGTCGGTGGCGAATTACTTTGCTTGGTTTGGTAGGAGGAGTGAAACATGTCGCGTATCGGGAAGATTCCAATTTTGATTCCGCCTGGTGTTAAGGTCGATGTGTCGGATCGACGCGTCACAATCCAAGGCCCGAAGGGTACTTTGTCATGGGAGGTGCCAGAGTGTACACGTGTCACTGTCAGTGACGGGAAGATTATAGTTACACGTACCGGTGATGATAGGCGGGAGAAAGCAATGCACGGATTAACCCGGGCTCTGTTGAATAATATGGTAATTGGCGTGACCCAGGGATACTCGAAACGCTTAGAGATTCACGGGGTTGGGTTCAAGGCAAGCGTACAAGGCAATACACTTGTACTGAATCTCGGTTATTCGCATCCCGTGGTTTACACCATACCTCCTGATATAAAAATCACCGTCGAGGAAAATACAAAGATCTTAGTTGAAGGGATTGACAAGCAGAAAGTTGGGCAGGTTGCTGCTGAGATAAGGGCCTTTTACCCTCCTGAACCTTACAAGGGGAAGGGCATCAGGTACGTGGGTGAACAAATTCGGCGTAAGGAGGGTAAAACGGCACAATAATAACTGTGAATTTTCATTACGGTTGGTAACCGTAGTGTTGTTGACGATCCATGAAAGTAGAAAAGAAACGCGAACTAGAGCAAAAGCGGCATTGGCGAGTCCGAAAGAAAATATTTGGGACACCCGAGCGACCGCGAATGAGTGTTTGTTTTACCAACAAGCACATTTACGTGCAGTTTATAGATGACGTGCATGGTGTAACATTAGCAGCTGTTTCCACGCTGAGTAAATCGATTCCAGATAGAGACAAACTTAAGTTGGGCGCAAATGTTGAAACAGCAAAGCTTATAGGACGGCTAGCGGCTGAGGCTGCGTTGGCTTGTGGGATAACTCAGGTTGTATTTGACCGTGGCCATCATAAGTATCACTGGAGTGAGAAGAATGGCCAAATTTACTTGGGAAAGGTAGCAGCTTTAGCTGAAGCTGCCCGTCAGGCTGGTTTGAAGTTTTAATAAATTTTTTAAAAGCCGTGGCTAACATAGGAAAAATAGATGTTGCAACAGCTCGGGCGGCACGCGCGATGCGTGCTCGTCGCACGGGGGCTGAACCAGAGCCTGAAATTGTTGAACTAACGCAGGATCAAGGGTCGGTCTCCGACAAGGTTGTATTCATAAACCGCACTGCTAAGGTGGTAGCAGGAGGGCGACGATTCCATTTCACTGCTCTAGTGGTAAGTGGTGATAGGCAGGGTCGAGTGGGTGTCGGGATAGGGAAAGCAGGGGAGGTGGCAGACGCAATAAAAAAGGCAACTGAACGAGCGCGCAAAAACATGGTGCCTGTATGCCTTCTAGATAATACGATCCCACATGAGATCACCGTCCGGTTAGATGGAGCAGTTGTGTTATTAAAGCCGGCTTCCCCTGGTACTGGAATCATTGCTGGAAAGAATGTGCGGGCAGTGTTAGAAGCTGCGGGTATAAAAGATGTGCTTTCAAAGAGCTTGGGGTCAAATAACCCAATAAATGTAGTCCAAGCGACTTGGTTGGCATTACAGCGTTTACGTTCACCTGAGGAATTAGCCAAAGTTCGCGGGGTAACCCTGCGGGTTGTTGGTGGGCGTGTATTTACACCTGAAGGTCGCCAACAAGCAGGTATGCCTCAACAAGAGAAGCAAGCATCTAATTCCCAACCTATTGAGCAATAAGGTTTATGCGCTTACACGATTTAAAACCTAGGCCTGGTGCAAGACATCGTCGGAAACGATTAGGATGTGGGGAGTCAAGTGGGCATGGGAAAACCTGTACTCGAGGAGGGAAGGGTCAAACAGCTCGAACCGGCGGATCAATTCGAATTGGATTTGAAGGTGGGCAGATGCCGTTGATCCGGCGAATGCCTAAGCGCGGCTTTAATAATGCCCAGTTCAAAACGGTTTTTATTCCCGTCAATGTTGAAAGGTTGAACATATTTGAAGATGGGACACGAGTAGATGTAGACCTTTTGCGAAAAACGGGTTTAGCAAGCGGGCCTGGAGACGGGATTAAAATTTTAGGCAAAGGCAAATTGACGAAACGTTTGATTGTGTGTGCACACGCCTTCAGCGCAAGTGCAAGACAACAAATCGAATCATTGGGCGGCAAATGTGAGGTGATACCCCTCGGTAAAGATTAGTAGTTAGCCAATGTTGGCGCCCAAATGTTAAAAAATATCCTAGAGACATTTAGAAATTGCTTCCGAATCCCTGAGCTACGGGATCGGATCTTGTTTACACTCGGCCTATTAGCAGTTTGCCGGATTGCAGCTGTCATCCCGACCCCGGGGATCGATAATGAAGCCTTGCGTGCATATTTTGCTCAGCGTGCTCAACAAGGGGGGATGATGGCTTTAATAAGTATGTTTACGGGGGGAGCGTTCGAGCATTGTGCTATTGGAGCGTTAGGGATAATGCCTTATATCTCAGCGACCATCGTCCTACAACTATTTACGGCAATTTGGCCATCCCTGGCTAAGTTGGCGCGCGAAGAAACGGGTAGAATCAAGTTTATCCAATATGCAAGGTACCTCACAGTAGCACTATGTTTGGGACAAGGCTGGTTCCTCGCGATGACATGGGAACATCCGGAATCCTTATTTAGCGGTTTCACGGGCAGACTGGTGATCGCAGAGAATTTGTTTTGGTTCAGAATCCAGACCGCGATTGTCCAAACTGCGGGTACTATGTTGCTAGTGTGGTTAGGCGAGCAGATTACAGAAAGAGGTATTGGGAATGGTGTTTCTCTGGTTATTACAATCGGTATCTTAGCGCGGCTCCCTGCCGCGATACGCGGGTTTATTGACATGTTTATTACGCCTGGGGAAGAAGCCCAATTTAACCTTGGTCATTTGTTGGTATTGATTGCGCTATTTGTGGGAGTGGTAGCAGGGGTAGTAGTTTTGACCCAAGGCCAAAGAAAAATCCCAATTCAGTATGCCCAAAGGGCCATTGGGCGGCGCGTGTTTGCAGGCGGGACATCTTATTTGCCGCTTCGGCTGAATTATTCAGGCGTGATGCCAATCATCTTTGCTCAAGCGATTTTAATGTTTCCCGGCCAGATCTTTAATGGCTTATACTTGCGTACAAAAATCGACCTTTTCAGGGACATAGCGCAGTTATTCCACGAGCATGGGTTTTGGTATTTAGTAATTTATTCAGTTGCCATCCTTTTCTTTTCATATTTTTGGGTGGCTACCCAATTTAACGAATTGCAAATTGCGGAAGATTTAAAGAAAAACGGTGCTTACATTCCGGGTGTAAGACCCGGCCAAGCTACCAGTGAGTACCTACACAATGCAATGCATCGTATCACTTTTGCTGGTTCACTATTCCTAATTGTGATTGCAATAATGCCTTTAGTATTAAGCGGGTGGATGGGCGTACCTCCGACAGTGGCAAGTTTCTTTGGCGGAACTAGTTTGCTAATAACGGTAGGGGTGCTTTTGGATACAATGCGGCAAGTAGAGACACATTTGATGATGCGCCACTATGACGGATTCCTGAAGAAGGGTAGGCTGCGGGGACGATTTTAACCATCTACAGTTGGTATCCACAGGTGTTGGTGGGCACATGATTATAATAAAAACCGAGCGAGACCTCGTATTGATGAGAGTAGCCTGTCAAAAAGCCAGCTTGATTTTAAAGGAAGTGGCTGAGTTTTTACAACCTGGGATTACCACGCGGGAAGTTGATGAATTTGCGGCTGATAGGATAAGAGTGCATGGGGTCAAAAGCGCTTTTTGGGGATACAAAGGTTATCCATGCCACATTTGTATCTCTGTAAATGAGGAAGTTGTGCATGGAATTGCAGGTGATCGCAAATTGAGGTTTGGGGATATAGTGAGTTTGGATGTTGGTGTTTGGTACAAGGGTTTTGCGGGTGATACAGCTTGCACAGTTGCGGTGGGAGGATGCAGCCCGGCGGCGCAACGCTTAATAGATGTGACCCGGGAAGCCCTTTACCTGGGGATATCCCAAGCTATAGCGGGTAATAAGGTGGTGGATATATCCCGAGCCATCCAAAAGTATGTTGAATCACAAGGTTTTTCAGTTGTTCGAGAATTTGTGGGACACGGAATAGGCAAGTCTCTTCACGAAGAACCACAAATACCAAATTTCGACGATGGGCGGAAAAACTCGCCACGGTTACGTCCAGGTATGACATTGGCGATCGAACCTATGGTGACAGCTGGAAAACCGGAGGTAAAAATTTTAAATGATGGCTGGACAGTTGTCACAAAAGATGGTTCATTGTCTGCCCATTTTGAGCATACAATATTGGTGACTGAAACCGGACCAGAAATTTTGACATGTCACCCGCAAGCAAAATAATGCTTGAGGGGACCGTAGTCGAAACTTTACCTAACGGAACATGTTTGGTAGAGTTAAGCAATGGTCACCGCTTAATAGGTTGGTGGCCGAAGCGTGTAGAGAGGTCAATTTTGAAGCCTGGTGATAGGGTGCAGGTGGAAGTAAAATTCTTCGACCTGTCCCATGGAAAATTGATAAAAAAGGTCGAGTGATATATGAAAGTACGACCGTCAGTGAAACGTCTGTGTGAACATTGCAAAGTGGTGCGCCGAAAAGGCGTCATAAGGGTTATTTGTACTAACCCTAGGCATAAACAACGGCAGGGTTAGAAGGAGGATTGTGCTATGCCTCGAATAATAGGCGTTGAAATTCCTGGCGATAAACGCATTGAAATTGCGTTACGTTACATTTACGGGATAGGCCCCAGTAATTCAAAGGAAATTCTGGCAAGAGCAGGGGTCGACCCTAACATTCGAGCTAAAGATCTCACGGAACAGCAAATTTCCGCTATAGTCCACGCTATCCAAGAAGGTGGGTATGTCATCGAAGGCGATCTGCGACGTGAGATCGCAATGAATATCCGTCGGTTACAACAGATTAAATGTTATCGTGGGATACGCCATGCGCGCGGTTTGCCTGTGCGTGGGCAGCGTACCCGAACAAATGCTCGTACGCGACGCGGACCGCGAAAGACGGTTGGTGTGGTGCGTAACCCACACGCTAAACGAGGAATCCACTAATTTTTCCATTAGTTTTTGCATATGAGTAGCGAACCCAAGAAGAAGGCAAAAGACACCACTCAAGCTCCCGCTGGTCAGCAAACTGCAGAAGCTGGGAAAGCTGTTGTAGGTAAAACCGCAAAGAAAGACAAGGCCACAGAAACCGGCGTTTCAGAAAAAGTACAAGAAAGTATTGTTGCTGGTACTGCACCGACGGCCAGCGAATTGCTAGGCGAGGAAGTCGCGCCCAAGAAAATAATTAAGGCAAAGGGAGCAAAGAACATAGCTACAGGCATTGCCCACATATTGGCAACGTTTAATAATACCATTGTTACCGTGACTGATATGCAGGGCAATGTGATAGCATGGTCAAGCGCGGGGCGTGTAGGATTCAGCGGGTCTAAGAAAAGCACTGCATATGCAGCACAATTAGTTGCACAGGATGCTGCGAGGCAGGCAATGGCTCATGGAATGAAAGAGGTGGAGGTGCGAGTTAAAGGGCCAGGGACTGGACGCGAAGCTGCTATTAGGGCTTTGGCTGCAGCTGGGTTAGAAATCATTGCAATCAAAGACGTTACACCTGTGCCACATAATGGGTGTCGTCCAAGAAAGAAACGGCGTGTTTAATTGAGTTTCTATAAACGATAAACCTGTTTTTTCGTTCAGACGTATGGCAAGATATACTGGACCAAGAGTAAAGATTTGTAGACGATTAGGGGTTCCCCTTTTTGGGCCTTCGAAATATTTAGAGCGACGACCATATCGCCCAGGTGTCCATGGGCCAAAGGGGAGGCCTAAGCTCACCGATTATGCTTTGGCCTTGATGGAAAAACAAAAGTTCCGGTTTTACTATGGGCTAACGGAGCGGCAGTTCAAAAACGTTTATAAACGCGCATTAAAGAAGAGGGGTGTAACGGGCGAACAAATGCTCCAAATATTGGAATCACGGTTGGACAACATTGTTTACCGGTTGGGGTTTGCACCCACGCGTGCTGCAGCTCGGCAGCTAGTGAGCCACGGCCATATTAAAGTCAATGGGCGTAAGGTTAACATACCATCTTATGAGGTAAAAGTAGGTGACATAATTGAGGTTAAAGAGTCAACTTCTTCACGTCAGCTTGTATTGCGCAATTTAGAGGCCGCGGTTACCCGACCAGTACCCGCATGGCTATTTGTAGATAAAGACTTGTTAAGGGGTGTGGTGGTGCGGCGACCGACGATGGAAGAGATCCAGCCGATTGGAAATATTCAGACAGTGGTTGAATTTTATTCTAAGTAATTTGAGACCAAGAGAACCCGTTTGAGTAAGGAGACACGAGTATGCCAGTACGATTAGGACGATTTGAAATGCCAAAACGGCTTGTAAAGGATGAGTCCACAGCCACAGACACGTACGCACGGTTTGTGGCTGAGCCGTTTGAGCCTGGTTATGGTCACACGCTAGGAAATTCCCTCCGGCGTGTGCTTTTATCCTCCCTTGAGGGTGCGGCAATTACATCAGTGAAGATCGAGGGAGTTATGCATGAATTCAGCACGATTGATGGAGTGGTGGAGGACGTAACGGACATCGTGCTGAACTTGAAGAAAATTAAATTTAAGATGCATGTGCGAGAGCCGCAGCATCTGCGGTTATCGGTAAATAAGGAAGGACCAGTAACAGCAGCGGACATTGAATTGAATCAAAATGTCGAATTGGTTAATCCAGATCAAATTATTTGCACGATCGACCGGAAGCGGAGGCTGGAGATGGAATTTGAGGTACAAGTGGGGCGTGGCTTTTTGCCTGCAGAGGAAAACAAGAAACCAGGTCAACCAATTGGTGTGATTCCAATAGATTCCATTTTCTCGCCGGTCACTAAGGTCAGGTATGCTGTCGAGGCAGCCCGTGTGGGCCAACGCACAGACTACGATAGACTTATTTTGGAAATTTGGACTGACGGTCGTATAACTCCCGACGACGCGCTTGTCCAAGCCTCCGCCATTCTCCAGCGTCATTTGGACGTGTTCGTGAATTACTCCAAAGAGCCGGTAACCTTTGAAGAAGCTGTCCAAAAGGAGGACGAGGAACGGCTCAAGCTAAAGAAGGTCTTTAACATGAGTGTAAATGAAATAGAACTCAGTGTGCGGGCTGCCAACTGCCTTAATAATGCGAATATCACAACAGTAGGACAGTTGTGCATGAAGACCGAGCAAGAAATGTTGAGGTACCGTAACTTCGGTAAGAAATCCCTTAATGAGATTAAGGAGAAGTTGGCTGCTTTGGGCAAACAATATGGGGTGGAATTGAAACTCGGAATGAAAATCGATCCCTCGTTGTTGGAAACACCTGTGGAAACCACTTCTAAGTCCTGATTTAGATCTTTGGAGGATCTTATTTATGCGGCACGGGAAGCGCACTTATAAGCTTGGTCGCAAGAGCGAACACCGGGAAGCTATGTTGGCTAACCTGGTGAGTAGCTTGATAAAGCATGGCCGGGTTGTAACCACTATCGCGAAAGCCAAAGCAGCTCGGCCATTGGCTGAGAAAATGGTAACGTTGGCGAAAGAGGGAACATTACACGCTCGACGCTTGGTTGCGGCACGACTGCATTTTCATAAGCCGTCTCGTCCAATGCGCAAGGAGGAGAAGAAAAAATGGAAGCAAAACGAGGATGTTTTGCGGATACTTTTCGAGGAAATTGCGCCCCGGTTTAAGGACCGGAACGGTGGGTATACACGCATTATTCGTCTAGCACACCGTCGCCGTGGTGATGCAGGTGAGCAGGCCATTTTGGAATGGGTTGAGGCGACGACAGCTCCTCAGGCAACTCAAAGTCAGCCAGAAGAAATCAAGAAATCTTAACCTCTTAGATATGGTTAAATGGAAGACCGGGATCGAATCCAGGGTTCGATCCCGGTTTTTCTTATAAACGCTCCCATTGCATGCGTGATTGAGTTCAATTGTTCGGCGGTGGGAAACAATGTTATGGACAAACCGCTGCGTTCGAGCAAGTCGTAGTGTGTGCGAGGGCATGCTATTCACCTTGTAGATAAACCCAGCTTCTCTTGGGATTAAAAAATTCCTCTGGCACCCTAAGCTATTCCGAATATTATAAGGTGCGGATGGTTTTGGATTTGTAAAATCTTTGGGTGATTCAACGCTCTATGCCGTGGGTTCCTTCATTATTGAGGTTTTACAGGCTTCTCCTAACCATTTGGCGTAAAAGGGAGATGCGTATATTAGAGGTACTGCGATAAATTCCGGAGCCTCGTAAGGGTGGATTTTCAAAACGGCATTTTGCATTTTTCGAAGAAGTGACCGGCGAGTTTTGACGACAAGCAGTAACTCGGAGCTGGTTTCGATTTTACCTTTCCACTGGTAGATTGAACGCACTCGTGAAATTATATTAACACATGCAGCAAGCTTGTCTTGAATTAGCTTGCGCGCGATATTATTGGCGGTTTTGGCATCTGGCGTTGTAATGTAAACGATTACGAATTCATGCCTGGGCATAGCTCGTTATATTTCGGGTAGTTTTGATTTGGACTTTTTATTGATTACTCGGACGTTTTCGCCTTCTGCAAGAACAAGAGAATAAGGTGGCACGCTATGAGTCAAAAACACATTCGCGCCTATTGTGCTATACGCGCCCACGACTGTGTCACCTCCTACGATGGTGGCTCCTGCGTAAATTGTGACATGATCTTCGATTGTTGGGTGGCGTTTCGTGCCACAGAGGGCCCGCCCAGCGGATAAGGATCGTGCTACTAAACCTACGCCCTGGTACATTTTGACGTGGTTACCGATTACTGCAGTCTCCCCTACTACGGTACCTGTGCAATGGTCAACAAAGAAGTACTCTCCAATCTTGGCTCCTGGATGTAAATCCATCCCAGTGCGGCTATGTGCCCATTCGGTCATGATGCGTGGAATCAGTGGGATATGTGCTTTATATAAGATATGGGCAAGCCGTTGGACTGAGATGCATTCTATGAATGGATATGCCAAAATAATTTCGTCCCGGCTTAGCGCAGCAGGGTCACCGTTGTAAGCTGCTTCGATGTCGGTGGTTAAAACTTCCCTTACTGCGGGGATGCTTCCTAGAAACTCGTTTAACACCTTCCGAGCATATGAAGGGATGTCTTTGGGGTCCAATCCTTCTGGCGTCGTAAACTCGAGGCTCTTTATAAGCTCGGGCTCTAGTTCGAAGGCTATGGATGAGATCAGGGAAGTTACATAGGAGTCAAGCTGCAAGCTAGGAATCGGTTCATCATCAAAGTAGCCGGGGAAAAGCACCCTAAGCAATCGTTCTGTGATCCTAATGATAGAGCGTTTGGACGGAAGATTGTTACCATCCAAGCGATTGATTCCACCTAAGCGTTTGTACGAGTCCAAGAGTCGTTCGATTGTGTCGTCCCGAATCGGATCCATGGCTAACAACTATTTATTAACTCATCACCTCTTGCAAGCCTCTCTTTTTGGGGGCGCGGCCTCTTTAATGGGGGACCTGAGGGATTTTCACAATCCAGGGTGGGTTTTATTCGACATGCTAGAAATCTGTTTGAGAGCTCTTAGGAGTTGGCATGGAGAAAGTTGCGACCGAGATGATGATTACGGGCAACTTGGGCGGAGCAGTGGCAGTGTTCAATAATCTACTTTTGTAAATTCCGGGCGGGTATTTTGAATTGTTGGGGGCGATGAAAATGATTTAGCTTGAATTACTAGGGGATAAGTAATAAGTTTTGGCATCACTGCGATGGGTCGGTAGCTCAGCACGGTAGAGCAGCGGCCTTTTAAGCCGTTGGTCCGGGGTTCGAGTCCCCGCCGACCCACGTTTGTGAATGCGAAGGCTATAGTGTTATGTTTAGCCTACCCATAAGGAATCCATTCTCTGTAATTCCCATCCGAGTCTCTAACTTTAAGCCATGGATTTTTGGAGTTCGAGAAGTGTTGTGGACCCTAAACTTTATGCTTCTTATGAGCGGTGGGCTAATGGCCAACTCACTGTTGTGGGATAAAACCAATAGCCTTGTTAGTTGTGATTTACGGGGTCAGAGGATTAATGTGTTGCTTACCAACATAGCGATGGCGACTGGATGGGAAGTATTAGTGGAGCCCGGGACTGAGCTTGAGATCTCGGTTAAGTTTGATCGCTTACCTGTGCCCGAAGCACTGGAAAGGCTGTTGCGTGGGGTTAATTACGCGTTGGTTGGTGGGACCAACGGTGTTACGCGTTTATATGTGTTTAAGACAAGCATGGCACATGCAACGCAACCAATCGTTTCAACTACCAATGCCGGGGTGGAACGCTCTTGGTTACGAATGGAAACGAACCGAGTGCCGAACGAGTTAATGGTGCGGGTTCGTCCAGGTGTTTCTATTGATGAGATTGCGGTTAAGTTTGGTGCTCAGGTGATTGGTCGGCTAGATAAATATCGCGTTTATCGCCTCCGTTTTAACTCGGTGCAAGATTTAGAGCAGCTGCAAGAAATGTTGGGGACAATCGATGGCGTTCAATCGGTAGACTACAACTATCAAATTCCAATGCCCGAGTCACCATTGCCAGTACAGGCTGGCATGGTTTCTCCTATATTACTGAAACATCGTGTGGATAGTAGTTCGTTAGTGATTGGTTTAGTGGATACTTCTGTTCAAGTGCCGAGTGAGCTACAAAACCTTTTCTTACCCAGTGTGGATGTTTTACCTGCTCGGACAGAAGCGGAAACTCCAACTCATGGAACGGCAATGGCTTTGACTCTATTACGCGCTTTAGGAATTGTTACAGGAGGTGAGGCCTCGGTTAAGATTTTGCCAGTAAACGTATTTGGAGAATCCCAAATGAGTACCACTTTTGATGTCGCGGCAGGTATAGCTGCGGCCGTGAATAACGGTGCACAAATAATCAATTTGAGTTTGGGTACGCCCGTTGACTCACCTGTATTGAAGGGTGTTGTGGAGGAAGTCACGAGGCAGGGAGTGGTTATAGTTGCGGCCGCGGGTAATGAACCAACTACTGTGCCTGTTTACCCTGCGGCATATTCGTCTGTAGTAGCAGTTACGGCGTTAGATCCTGCCACAGGTACAGTCGCTCCATATGCAAATCGGGGTGATTTTGTTGACATGGCTGCGCCTGGTATATCGGCGGTACCGTACGGTGGGAAGGTATATGTGGTTGTTGGTACATCGCCCGCCGCAGCGTATGTTACTGGTTTGCTGGCCGGTTTGGCTAATAAAAGTGGGCAATCACTTTCTGAGGTAAAGGAACAAGTTGTTAAAACAGCTACTGCTATTTTAGGTAAGTGAGGCGAAAATCTTTTTAGGTGTTGCTTTTCGCGCTAACGCCAGCGAGTGTCTAGTCGCCAAAGTCCCACTTTTCTGGCCAAAGCAATTGCGGAATGAAACTCTACAGGCGTTATTGGCCGGTTAATTTGATAAAAACGTGGGTCACGTTTGACGAGGTATACCGGTCGGTATTGGTCCATAATGTTTACGTAAGTATCGGTCGAGACCGCTGTTGCAATCCAGTGAAGAATTTGCTCTGTGTCATGGAGCAGGCCCGGCATTACTAGGTGTCGGACGAGAACACCTCTGACTGCCAGTCCGTTTTCATCTACCATTAACGGCCCGACTTGGCGGTGCATTTCTAGCAATGCTTCTCGGGCGCGGGCGCTATAGTCGCGAGCATTAAAGTAGAGTTCACAAAGTGTTTCGTCCCAGAATTTAAAGTCTGGCATATAAATGTCGATAACACCGTCTAGCAAACGGAGGGTGCTGATATTTTCATAGCCGCCGCAGTTGTACACGAGGGGGAGACGAAGCCCTTTATCGATAGCTATAAGCAAGGCCTCTAAGATTTGAGGTACCACGTGGGTAGGGGTTACGAAGTTGATGTTATGACAACCCATTTCTTGGAGAGCGAGCATTAGTTCAGCAAGTTGTTGGGGATCAACAGGTTCGCCCTCACCGAAGTGGCTTAATTCGTAGTTTTGGCAGAAAACGCATTTAAGGTTGCAGTGCGAAAAGAATATTGTTCCAGACCCGTGCCATCCTCGGAGGCAATCTTCTTCACCTAGGTGTGGAAAAGCCGAGGATACCAATGCAAAGGTGCCTACTTTACAAAATCCGGTTGTGAGGGACCTATTTACTCTGCAGTTTCTTGGGCAAATGTTGCATTTTGTTAGGATGGACTTGGCTAGTTCGGCGCGTTTTTGGAGCTCGCCGCTTGTGAAGAGTTGGAGGTATGCAGGGGTCCATTTATCACGTGGGATGAGAAATTTTCCATTTCCTGTGAGTTCAACCGGAATGTTCCTTCGGACCATACGTATAAAAGCAAAAGGAATTTATACTGAGCCCTGGGACAGTCCAAGTCATCAATTAAAATCACAAGGTGATGAAAGAAGTAGGTATGTCGAAAAAACCAAAGTACCTTTCCGGAAACTTATTAACACCAGTTCAGAGGTTCGGGTAGGTAACCATTTCGGTATCTTCCAAAACGTAAGCCGGTCTTTACATGTGGAGTGGGGGTATATTACCTTGCAGCTAATGCGATTTGCTGGGTCATTACGCGACTTGTTAGTTGGTTTAATTGTTGGGTGCGGATTCATCAGGATGATGTGTGCAACGGACCTGAAGAGATTCGATGAGGTTTACCAGGTAATGCGCACCAACTTGGTTTGGATTTCGGAGGATGTTTTGGAGGAGGCTGCGGTAAAAGGCTTATTGACTGGGTTGAGCAAGTATGTGAGAGAAGTGCCCAAGGAAGCGCCGAAAGAGAACAATGAGCAGCTCCAGCCCCAGATTTACAAGGGTGGCATTTGTCGGATTTGGCTCCGAAGGATTGGACCGGAAACGCACAATATGATGTTATATGCTTTTACTAACGCGAGTTCTGTTACAAATATTACCGGTTTAGTGGTTGATCTCCGTTTTTGCGAAGGTGATTTGTATGAACCGCTTGGTGATATAGTTGGGCTGTTCGATGGCCGCCCGCGCCCACTCTTAGAGGTGTGTGGGGTGGTAATTAGTAATAGGCCAAGTCCGGTGCGGATTTCCGTTCCTACGGTGATATTGGTGAATGGGTTCACTCGAGGTGCCCCAGAAGCATTAGCGATGATCGCTAAAAAATTGGGATGGGGGATTGTGATTGGTTCTAAAACGGCAGGCGAAATGTTTGAGTGGAAAGAATACCGGTTATCAGATGGGCGGTTGATTAGGGTTGCAGTAGGAGTGGTCCGCGTTTTGGGCGAGGAAGTGTCCCAAGGGATAACCCCTGACCTTGAAGTACGGGTCGATCCGGAAAAGGAGAGGGATTTGGCAGAAAACCCTATTGAAACTTTGAGTACGAACAGCACAATTGCACGTTTGGAAGAAAAATCAGGGGACCCAACTGTCCGCCGAATAAACGAAGCTGAGTTGGAACGTTTGCATCGTTCGGGTGTGACATCAGGTTCACCTCCAAATAGTAAATCTTCCACTGACACCGCTAGAAAGGAAGCTGAGGAATACATGGTTATCAAAGACCCAGTGTTAGCACGAGCAATCGACTTACTTACCGCTGTACGCATTCTACGCCGGTGATCTGTTAGTGCTGCTTACTAGGTGTTGTAATCGGGATTGTTCAGAAGACGGCTCTAGGCTAAAATCGAAATCCTACAAATCGATACTGTGATGAAGACCGTATTATTTATTTGCACTGGGAATGTTTGTCGGAGTCCAATGGCGGCCGGCTTGTTTCGGCATGCCGTGGGTGACAGATATAACGTGCTTTCTGCTGGTCTTGCTGCTGTAGAGGGACAGCCAGCCAGCCAACATGCAGTTGAAGTGATGGCGGAATTGGGGATCGATATATCGGGGCACCGGAGCCGGATGATTTCTGAAGAGCTAATCCGTCAGGCTGATTACATATTTGCGATGACTCGCGGGCAGGTGGAGGCCTTGATAGCAACGTTTCCAGAAGCACGTGAAAAGACATTTTTGTTACGTGAGTTTAACGATGAACTTGAGGAATTTGAAAAGGATGTGCCGGATCCTATAGGCGGGTCTCAAGAGGTTTACCGGTTGTGCAGGGATAAGATTCAACAGGGTATTACAGGGATTTTGAGGTTTTTTGAACAGATGGGAGAGGGAGGCAAACTGCATAATAAGGTAAATGTGCTGCGTGTGGCAATTGGGGCCGATCATGGCGGTTTCGATTTGAAGGAGCAGCTGAAGCAGCATTTGGTAAAATCCAACGTAGTTGTCTCGGATTTCGGGACTAGTAGTAAGGAGTCCGTGGATTATCCAGATATAGCGCTTCCCGTCTGCCAGGCAGTAGTTTCTGGAAGTTGTCATTACGGGATTTTAATTTGCACGACGGGGATTGGGATGAGTATCGCGGCCAATAAGATACCGGGTATAAGAGCTGCGTTGTGTTGGAACGAGCATTTGGCTGAAATGGCGCGCCGACATAACAATGCAAACGTGTTATGTCTTTCCGGATCCGAGACAAGCTTTGAACAGGCGCAAAAGATGGTAGAAATCTTTTTGAACACCCCTTTTGATGGAGGGCGTCATGAAAGACGTGTCTGTAAGTTCAGGCCAGGAGCAGGTTTAGTCGAGTTGCCTCTGCGGGCGGTCGACCCTGCTATGTGGCAAGCGATAGAATCGGAACGGAGACGGCAGTCTGAGAATTTAGAGCTCATTGCAAGTGAGAACTTTACGAGTATAGCCGTTTTAGAAGCACAAGGGTCTGTCCTTACTAACAAGTATGCAGAGGGTTACCCCAACAAGCGTTGGTACGGGGGGTGTGAAAACATAGATGTTATCGAGCAGTTGGCAATAGATAGGGCCAAGAGCTTGTTTAGGGCGGAGCATGCCAATGTGCAGCCACACTCGGGCAGCCAAGCTAATATGGCAGTTTATTTCGCAGTGCTGAAACCAGGGGATAAGATACTTACGATGGACCTTACTCATGGTGGACATCTTACGCACGGAAATAGGGCGAATTTTTCAGGGAAACTGTTTGAGGTAATTCATTATGGAGTACGGAAAGAGGACGAACAGATTGATTATGAGGAATTAGAACGACTGGCGCACGAGTACAGGCCAAAAATGATTACTGTTGGTGCGAGTGCATACCCCAGAATAATTGATTTCGAACGTATTGCTAAGATAGCACGATCGGTGGGGGCTTACTTATTGGCGGATATTGCACATATAGCAGGGTTGGTCGCAGCTGGATTACACCCAAGTCCTGTCCCTTGCGCGGATTTTGTGACCACCACAACCCATAAAACATTACGAGGCCCGCGCGGTGGACTAATCCTTTGCAAAGCCCAATATGCAAAAGAGATAGATTCAACTGTATTCCCAGGGGTCCAGGGCGGGCCACTTGAACATGTAATCGCCGCAAAGGCGGTATGCTTTTTGCAGGCAATGCATCCAAGTTTTAAGGCTTATCAGGAGCAAGTGGTTAAAAACGCAAAGGCGCTTGCTGAGGCGTTAAAACGGCACGGATTCCGGCTCGTCTCAGGGGGGACCGATAATCACTTAATCTTGGTGGACGTGGGGATCCGAGGGTTAACTGGTAGGGAATGCCAAGAGGCATTGGATGATGCTGGGATCACTGTTAATAAAAATACGATCCCGTTTGAAACGCGATCACCCTTCCAAGCAAGTGGTATTCGATTAGGTACGCCGGCTGTCACGACTCGGGGGATGAAGGAAGGCGAGATGGAGATAATAGCAGATTTGATCGCTAAGGTATTGCGTGATCCCAAAGACGTTTCAGTGCGGGCAATGGTCCGACAGAAGGTTCGCCAGCTTACTCGGGCGTTCCCGTTACCCTACTAAGTCTGTTTCGCCCAAGGGTGACTTGTCAAAACGCTGGACTTTCAATAGCCATTTATGGTACAGAGGTATTGGTAAGGCGTGAAGTGGCTAAGGGATTATCTGCCGTGGAGCGGGTTTGGGAAAACTAAAATCTAAGCAGCTAAGTTTTGAATGTGGATTCGAAACGATCATGGCGTAAAATTAGCTATCACTAACAAAAACGTCCGGAAGGTGATTTAAATGTTTTTGATTGGCTATGGCGAAGATAGATGCATTTTTCAACCTTGTTTTGGAATACAATGCCTCGGATCTACATCTATCCTCGGGGAATGTCCCCATGTTGCGAATAAACGGTGAATTACATCCTGTAGACTATCCGGTGTTGGAAAATGATGAGCTTAAGAAGATGCTCTACGAGATAGCGCCGGATTACAAAATAAAGCAGTTTGAAGAAACCGGGGATGTAGACTTTGCGTACGAGATCCCAAGCATAGTGCGGTTTCGTGTGAATTATTTCCTTCAGAAGAATGGGATAGCGGCGGCTTTTAGGCGGATTCCCACAAATGTATGGACGTTTGAGGATTTCGAGAAGATGGGTTGTCCATTACCACCTGTATTGAAAAAGTTTGCGATGTTGCATAGAGGGCTTGTCATAGTGACAGGTCCTACAGGTAGTGGGAAATCTACCACTTTGGCAGCGATAATCGATTATGCTAACAAAAACAGGAGGGATCATATCATTACTTTGGAGGATCCGATTGAATTTGTGCACAAGAGTGAGAAATGCCTGATTAATCAACGTGAGATAGGTGTACATACCAAGTCTTTCGCGGCGGGGTTACGCGCTGCTTTGCGTGAGGATCCGGATATTATCTTGGTAGGGGAAATGCGGGATCTGGAAACGATTGAACTAGCAATAACAGCTGCGAATACTGGGCATCTGGTGTTTGCAACCCTTCATACCCCAAGCGCGGCTAAAACTGTAGACAGGATTATTGACGTTTTCCCGCCCGAGCAGCAGAATAAAATTAGAGCTACGCTTTCAGAGGCTTTGAAGGGTGTAGTGGCACAAACATTGTTTAAACGAATTGACAAACCAGGACGAATTGCGGCCTTTGAGGTGTTAGTGTTTAACACGGCAATTGCTAATCTCGTTAGGGAGAACAAGACGCACCAAATTCCAGGAATGATTCAGGTCGGTAAAAAATTTGGAAACCAGCCGTTAGATGACCATATAATGGAGCATTTGCGAATGCGGCGTATTTCGCCTGAAGAGGCCTACGAAAAAGCTCAGGATAAAAAGCGGTTTAGGCCTTTTTTGCAGAATCCACCTGAGGAAGAGGACTGATTAAGAACTATGCGGCGTCCGGAATTAGATTACATTTTGTCTATCATGTTGGATGCCTATCCTGAGGTGTCCGACCTAATATTTACAGTGGATAGGCCACTCCAAGTAGAAACCGCAGGGGAGCTTAAGCCTGTACCTTTGGAAGTTGCCGTCGACAGGTTGACACCTTTCCAGACGGAAATGATCGCACTCAATCTAATTGGGGAGAATCCGTGGCACTTAGAGGAATTACTCCGGCATGGTTCTTGTGATACAGGGTATACTTTGGGTGACAGGGCAAGGTTTAGGGTGAATGTATTTTCCCAGCGTGGGAATATCTCGATAGTGTTGAGAAAACTTAATACCCGAATTCCTACGATTGAGGAACTTAATTTGCCGCCGATATTGAAACAGGTACCGATGGAAAACACTGGCCTAGTGTTGGTTACAGGTGCTACGGGAAGTGGAAAGACCACAACACTAGCCGCAATGTTGGGCGAACTTAATAAGGTCAGGGCAGTACACGTGATAACATTGGAGGATCCAATTGAATATATCTTTACCCATGAAAAAGCCACTTTTAATCAGCGTGAGCTGGGAACAGACTTTGATTCATACGCTAACGGTCTAAAAGCAGCATTACGTCAGGCTCCAAAAGTAATCCTAGTCGGAGAGATGCGTGACAGAGAAACTGTCCGGGTAGCTCTTAGTGCCGCGGAGACAGGCCATTTGGTGCTCTCGACTTTACACACCACTGATGCTAGTCAGACGGTGAACCGTATTGTAGGATTATTTGAGCCCGAAGAACAAGAGCAGATCCGCATCCGGTTAGCTGACTCGTTACGGTGGGTTATTAGCCAGCGGTTAGTGCCACGCATTGGGGGCGGACGGTACCCATTAGTTGAAATTATGGGTACCAACCTTCGGGTACAGGAAGTGATTAGGCTTGGAGAAAGTGAAGGTAAAACGTTTTATGAGATTATTGAGGCGAATTATCCGTTCGGTTGGCGCACATTTGATCAGTCTGCGTTAGAGGCTTACGAAAAAGGAATAATCACTGAGGAGACTGCTTTGGCATATTGTAGCAAAAGGAGTGTTGTTGCGCGTGGAATTGATCTGATTAAGAAGGCGCGTGGTGAGTTTGTTACCCCTGGTGAGACGTTACGTTTAGCTAATCCGCCAAGTGTGGGCACTCCGGGAGCTAGACAGGAATCAATCCCAAAGCTAAAACTTAAGTAGCTATGGTTGAACGGTTTGACTTTGTTAAAGCGACTGATCGTCCGGCGTTAATAGCGTTTTCTAACCCGGAATGGTTAGAAATTACTCGAGGTGCACTTTTAGAATTAGGGTATAAGGTTCACACTGCGGCAACCCACGGCGATTTCATGATTCGGTTTAATCAAGTCCGGTATCTGGTTGTGGTTTTGGAGGAGCTATTCTGTGCAAATACCCGGGAAGAAAACGTTACGTTAAAAACTCTTCAGCAAATGCCGATGAGCCAGAGACGGCATGCTACAATCATTCTAGTGGGTGAGTCGTTCCAGACATTCACCCCACTGGAAGCCTTTCGACAAAGTGTGCACGCTGTTGTTAATCCGTCGGAACTCTTCCTGATGAAACAGCTTATTGAGAAAGCGGTTACTGATAACGAGGTGTTTTACAGTACTTACAGAATCGCGCTTGAACGCGTCCGCAGCGGGAGTCCTTCCCGGTAGGTGTGGTTAGGGTGAAGAAGCGATTAGACCAACTTTTGGTTGATCGTGGGTTCTGTTCCAGCCGCGAAAAAGCTAAAAGGTTGATTCTAGCCGGCGCAGTGCGTGTTAATGGGCGTACAGCCACAAAACCCGGGGAGTTAATTAGCCCCGATGCCACTCTGGAAGTGGAAGAACCTGAGAAATATGTGAGTCGTGGTGGGTTAAAACTTGAGCATGCGTTGCGATATTTTGGTCTGGATGTAAGCGGTTGTGTAGCAATAGATATAGGGGCTTCTACGGGTGGATTCACAGATTGCCTTTTGCAGCGTGGGGCTGCAAAGGTGTATGCGATTGATGTGGGAAAGGGCCAACTGGCTTGGAAATTGCGTACCGATCCGCGGGTAGTCGTGATGGAACAAACAAATGCGCGCTACTTATCAATTGAAAAGATGCCCTCTGGATTTGAGCCGGTGGATATAGTGGTGATCGACGTGTCTTTTATTTCGTTGGAAAAGATATTACCCGCAGCAGTTGCTTTACTGAAAAAATCAGGTAAGATCGTTGCGTTGATTAAGCCGCAGTTTGAGGCCGGAAAGGAACAAGCGGATAAAGGCAAGGGTGTAATCCATGATCCTATGGTACGCGCAGCGGTTGTGGAGAAGATCAGGCGCTTCGTGGAGACCATAGGGGGATTAAAATGGCGGGGTTATACAGAATCCCCTATCAAGGGGCCGGCTGGTAATGTTGAATATTTGGCACTGATTGAAAAGGAAAAATAACAAAGTAGGTAAGATTGGGGTGACCGGGAACACCGATAAACCCGGTTTTGTTGCAGCAGCCTGCACTGTAAGCCGTTTAATTCACCAACACGGGTTTCAATTGGAGGTAGACCACGCTTCTGCTTCAGTCTTGGAAGGGCAATTGCCAGTGAAATTGTCCGCAGTTCACCCTGATCGTCGGGCATTGGCTAAGAGTGTAGATTTGTTGATTGTGTTAGGAGGGGATGGAACTATGTTGCAGGTAGCACATGAGGTTGCTGGGGTTGCCACTCCAATCTTAGGGGTAAACATAGGGGGTATGGGATTTTTGACGGCCATCCCCGTTACCGATTTTAGTCTGGCGATACTCTATATCAAAAAACATGAGTTTGAATTGGATCGGAGGTTCCTCGTACTTTGTGAGGCGCGAGTGGGCTGCCAACGTGTCTCAGCGATCGCGCTAAATGAAATTTCTATTTTGCGTGCTGATATCCCGAGATTAGTGGAATTGGAGGTTTACATAGACGATGAATTTGTTACGCGCTATCGTAGCGATGGGTTGCTTGTTAGTACACCTACGGGGTCTACGGCTTACTCACTAGCGGCAGGTGGTGCGATAATTGTCCCAGGGGCACATGTGTTGGCTTTAACTCCAGTTTGCCCCCACACACTTTCCAACCGAGCTATGATTATTGATGCGGATTCGGTCGTGCGTATCAGAGTAGCTAGTGTGGAGGTTGACTGTATTTTAAGCGCGGACAGTCAGGTTGTAGGCCGTATGGTGACAGGCGATTCCGTGATAATAAGGCACGCCCGGCGTTGGATTCAATTAATTCAGCTGCCAGGGATGACGTTTTATAGCACGCTCCGAATGAAACTCCATTGGCGAGGCACAAGTATTTGATCCTCCTTTGCCTCGAATGCTTTTTAGACATGGGCAATTATGCAACGGGTGCGTTTAAAAGATATAGCCCGGGAGGCAGGGGTTGCGGTCATTACCGTCTCTAAAGCATTGCGTGGTTACCCTGATGTTGCGCCAGAAACAAGAGCAAAAATTCTGTCTATTGCTCAGCGTCTTGGATATGTACCTGATGCCTCTGCACGCAGTTTGAGAAGTAAACGAAGCGGACTGGTTGGTTTAATAGTACCACGGGTAACAAATCCCCTTTTAACAGGTGTGGTGGATGGCGCATTAGAAAGGTTACAAGCTGCGGGGCTAAATGTTTTTATTGTGCAAAGTGACAACGAACCAGAACGCGAAGATCGGGCGATTATCGAATGCGTCTCTCGAAGGGTGGAGGGGATGCTCATTATTCCTTGTGGACGTCCAGCAGTGGATGTTTTGGCATACAAATGGCTCTGGGAAAGGGGAATTCCCACCGTGATCGTTGGGCCAGGACCAGTATTCTGTCAGAGCTTCCCTACTGTGCGTGCCGATGAATTGGAGGGTATGCGCATCATCACGGAACATCTTATTAAGCTTGGGCATCAAAAAATTGCATTTATTTCAGGACCATCCCTATGGCCTGGTATGCAAATGCGATTAGAAGGGTACCGTCATGCGTTGGTAAACGCTGGCATTAGTGTGGATGATCGGTTAATTATTGCAACGGGTCCCACATTTGAAGATGGTCGCAAAACGGGGCCCTTGTTAAAAGACCTGCTTGCCTCTGGGACGACTGCTATTCAGGCTGGCAATGACTTGATAGCTACTGGAGTGTTAATGACTTTGAAGGAATTTGGTTTGCATGTGCCGGATGATGTCTCAGTGAGCGGATTTGGGGATGTTTGGTTGGCTGGGTGCGCTGCCGTTCCTTTGACAACAGTCCGAGTGCCTAAGTTTCAATTGGGAGTTAGGGCTGCTGAAAACCTCATGGCACAATTAGCCGGTGAAAAAGTATCAAACGATATTTTGCCAGTGGAACTTGTGGTTCGGGCAAGCACAGGTCCAGTTAAAAGCCACACCCAAAACCCTGGTTTATAAGTGCTGATAAAACCAAAACCGCATTTCTTTGATCAAGGTTATTTCCGGGACAGGATTTGCCTTAACATGTACGAAAGGATACCACCATGTATATAGTACTCGACTTCCACGGGGGTATCGAGCCGCGCCCTTACAGGGATTTCTATGACATTTGAATCGGCCTGCATAATTCTGAGGGTTAGCTGTTTATTGGGATAAATACCTTCAATACCCACTATATCGAAAACTTCTGAACCGTCGAGCCCGAGACTTTGATACGAATATGGATCGGGAAGCTCAATTGGCAAAACACCCATTCCTATTAAGTTTGATCGGTGGATTCGTTCAAATGACTTGGCGATAATGGCTTTGATACCTAGGAGGGCCGGCCCTTTTGCTGCCCAGTCACGCGAACTTCCTGTCCCGTACTCACGCCCGGCAAAGATTATTGTAGGGACACCCAGTGCTTTATATTGCATCGCAGCATCGTAAATTGTTGTTTTCTGACGGATTTGCTCTCCCGGCCGGCCAAAATAATAAGTAAATCCGCCTTCTTCGCCTCCTAGCATAAGGTTTTTAAGCCGGGCGTTAGCAAAAGTTCCTCGCATCATTATCTCATGATTACCTCGTCTTGCACCGTAGCTGTTGAATTCATGCGGGGGCACTCCACGTTCGATGAGAAATTTGCCAGCAGGGGAGTCTTTTTTGATGGTTCCAGCTGGGGAAATGTGATCAGTGGTTATGCTATCGCCCAAGATAGCAAGGCACCTCGCGCCGCGGATATCTTTTGGAAGTGTTGGCTCCATTGTAAAGTTTTCAAAGTAAGGCGCCTTTTGTATGTACGTACTTGTGGGGTCCCACTGGTATGTTTTGCCCGAAGGAGCTTGGAGTTCTAGCCATTTAGGGTTTAGTGTGTAAATATCTTGGTAGACCTGCCGATAAAGTTGGGGATCGGTTGTGAGTTCCAAGTACTCATTTAATTCGGAGGGGGAAGGCCACAATTCGTGTAGGAACACAGGTTTGCCACTTCTATCATATCCGATGGGTTCACTTGTGAGATCGATATCAATGCGGCCCGCTAGTGCAAATGCTATTACAAGGGGGGGGGACATCAGGTAGTTGGCACGAACAAGTTGGTGTACCCGTCCTTCAAAGTTGCGATTGCCGGAAAGCACCGCCACCACAATTAAATCGTTTTCAGTGATAGCATCTTCAATGTGAGCTTCTAGTGGACCTGAATTACCGATACAGGTGGTACAGCCATAGCCCACCACGTGGAACCCAAGGGCGTCAAAGTACTTCTGAAGGCCTGTTTTTTTAAGGTACTCGGTAACAACTCTGGATCCTGGGGCAAAAGAGGTTTTGACACTTGGTGGAACTACTAAACCTCGTTCGGCAGCCTTTTTTGCGAGTAGGGCAGCAGCTAGGATCAAAGCGGGGTTTGAAGTATTTGTGCAGCTCGTGATTGCGGCAATGACGACGCTCCCATGCCGAAGTTCGCATTTCAGGTTTTCTTTGGTTATTACCACATCGTCGGGAGCTGGGTGTTGGTCTCGCATTTCACTTTCAGGCGGTTCAACGGTTGCCTTTCTAGTTCCAATTTCCCAACAGTACTGATGGTGATGGGGGTGTGAACCTTTTATACGTATGACCTTGGACACTTCCGCACTGCTCTTGCCGTATCCACCTTCCAGCACAGGTTTAGTCAGAGCGGTAATAAAGTTTTGTTTAATGTCTTTAAGTTCGATTCTATCTTGTGGCCGTTTCGGCCCAGCAGCGCAAGGTTTAATTGTTGATAGATCAATTTCGATTACGCTTGAGTAATGGACTTGTGACGTGTCTTTGGGAATGCCCCACATCCCCTGAGCTTTATAGTAGTTCTCGAATAATTCACATGTTTCTGCAGACCGACCAGTTTGTCGTAAATATTCGACGGAGGCTTCATCGGGGGGGAAGAATCCCATTGTTGCCCCATATTCGGGGGCCATATTGGCTACTACTGCGCGATCTGCTACAGGTAATGCAGCGGCTCCCGGACCGAAAAACTCTACGAACTTCCCCACTACGTTCAGTTGCCGAAGTATCTGTGTGATTGTGAGTGCAAGATCGGTAGCTGTGGCATTTGGGTGCATGGTGCCTTTTAGGTATACGCCCACCACCGCAGGGATCAAAAAAAACGTGGGTTGCCCAAGCATACATGCTTCGGCTTCAATCCCACCGACTCCCCAGCCGACGATCCCTAGCCCGTTGATCATGGTTGTGTGAGAATCGGTTCCCAACACCGAATCGGGATACACTATGTTGGACCCATTTTTAATAGAGCTCCATACGCCTTGGGCTATGTATTCTAAGTTTACTTGGTGAATTATTCCTATTGCAGGTGGTATGACCCGGAATGTTTTGAAGGCTTGCATCCCCCATTTTAGAAATTGGTAGCGTTCTCTATTACGGGCCAATTCCATCTCAAGGTTTGCTATTAACGCTTTGTCACTGCCTGAAAAATCGACTTGAACAGAGTGGTCAATTACTAGATCGACAGGGATCAGTGGTTCGATCGCCGATGGGTCCAAGCCGAATTTTTCCACTGCCGATCTCATTGTAGCAAGATCAACTAAAAGCGGCACTCCTGTGAAGTCTTGAAGGATTATTCTTGCTGGGAGAAATGGAATTTCTCGAGTGTGTGGCCCCTGAGGAGACCAGTTTGCGACCGCATAAATGTGATCTTCAGTTACCCGATATCCGTCAAAATTTCGAATAACGTTTTCAAGCAACATCCGCATGCTGATGGGCAGTCGGCTTACAGGGCCGATCCCGGCTTCCTCTAAGGCAAATATCGAGTGGTAGTAAAACTGCTTCCCGGTCGAGAGGGATAAAGTCCTAATTGTGATTGAAGGATCGAATTTCATACAAAAGTGAAAAACAGCATGCGAAACTTTTAATTTTAGGTCAAGTCCACCAAGTGTTGGTCGGATACTTGCCACAATGCCATATGCGTAGTTCCCAGTTTATGCATGCTTTGGGAGGAGTTGTTTCGCAGTTGTATAACATATGCGCGGTGTTGCTGTTACGAAGAAGATGTTTCCGGGGGCTCACCGAGGTATGGATTCGTTTTGCCTTTAGATGAGACTCAGATAAGAAACATTTGAAAATCGTTCGGATTTGACAAGGTGGCATGTGGTGTGTTATTTGAAAAATGATTGGTGGGGTCGTAGCTCAGTTGGTAGAGCACCACAATGGCATTGTGGGGGTCAGGGGTTCAAATCCCCTCGGCTCCACCAGCTTTTTATAAGGGGGCCTTTGCGGAAGATCATTCCACGAACCTATGTTTTTCCGTATGTGGTAACAAGGAGCTCGCTGCTTAGGCCGAGTTGCTGTTTTTACTTCATTGTAATTGTTGTGGAGCCCGAAGCTTTTGCTTATCTGCTGTGGGTCCAATGTGATTCCGCTATGCCCCCTTCACGCTTACCTGTGCCCAAACTACTTAGGCTCTAGGTTGCTTCAGGATGAAAAATTGAACTAGGCGTGAATTTGAGGGGTGAGAAATGCACAAAGTTTGGAATGAAACCGCTGGTTCTGTAATTTCCTTGTGTATATAAATTGGGGTGTTACAGTGTTCTAGGTTATCCAATTATTGGGTTTGAACACGACGGAATTTTATGAAATGGGCATGGAAACTTGGTAGGATAGCCGGGATCGAAGTGTACTTACATGCCACTTTCCTGATATTACTAGGGTGGGTGGCTCTCGAATATTATTTTCTCCGGCGTTCTTGGGCTGATGCGTTGGAGGGTGCTCTGTTTATTTGCGCGGTATTTGGCGTGGTAGTTCTCCATGAGTTAGGTCATGCATTAATGGCTCGGCGGTTTGGGGTTAAGACGCGCGATATAACCTTGTGGCCAATTGGTGGGGTGGCCCGCTTAGAAAAAATTCCTGAGGATCCACGGCAAGAACTACTAGTGGCGCTAGCTGGTCCTGCTGTGAATTTGATCGTAGCAGTGGCGTTATTGGTTTTGTTGGTCCCAATGCAAGCTTTTGCTCGGTTTTTTGAGACCTTCCTTGTCCCTGGGGCTTTTTTGGTGAATTTGGTTATCGTTAATTTTTGGCTGGCCTTTTTTAATTTGTTGCCTGCGTTTCCAATGGATGGAGGACGTGTTTTGCGTGCGTTACTGGCTTTGCGAATAGATTACGTGCGGGCTACGGAAATCGCTGCCCGAGTGGGACAAGGGATTGCCCTGTTATTAGGAGCTGTGGGATTATTCAAAAATCCACTTTTGGTATTCATTGCATTATTTGTGTGGATGGGGGCTTCGGCAGAAGCTGGTATGGTTCAGGTAAAACATGCGGTCGCTAATATTCCCATCACCCGAATCATGGTTAAGGAGTTTAAAACACTTTCGCCTAATGACACATTAGCAAAAGCGGTCGAATACATTATGGCAGGTTTTCAACAGGATTTTCCTGTGGTAGTGGATGGCAAAGTAGTTGGAATTTTAACTAGGGCCGACCTTATTCGGGGGCTCTCAAAGTACGGTCTGGGTGGGTTGGTTGGGGATGTCATGAGGACAGATTTTTTAATAGTTGAACCATTCGAGCTGGCTGAAATTGTTTTTAACCGGCTTCAAGAATGTGAGTGTCATACCGTGCCTGTAGTTTATGGTGGGCAGCTTGTTGGGTTGGTTACGTCAGATAACATTGGCGAGTTTTTGATGATCCATTCAGCACTTTCGAAAAATGCACCGCCGGTCATCAAGCAGCATAGCTTTTAGCTTGGCTTACTTTATTTAAAGGGCTCTTTGCATGGGGGTCGGAAAGCTCTGCACATATAGTTTTGGGTTGCTTATAAAACGCTTCTGGTAGATAGCCGGGGTTTCTACTAGTTTACCCGTGCCTTTTACCATTTGGGCTAGTGAGTTTAAGATTCATTGCTCAAGGAACAAAGCTATGGCCCACGAGGTAAATAAGCAGCACCTGGTGTGGACCTATCCACGTGTTGCCATGTTAAAGCCTCTTTAGAAGTATGTCACCAGAATTGGCGATAGACTAGGTCCCTTTAAGGGGCATAAAATAGCAATCAATTAGGAAAGCAAAGTTTTCCAGCGATAGCGATCGGAGGTGATTATGAAAACAGCACGTCGAATATTGGTAGGATTTACATGTTTGGTGCACTGTTTCTTAGTTTGGTCCTTGGTGGCGGCAGACGGGATATGGACAAATGATCTTCCCGGTAAATGGGGTGAATCTACCAATTGGTTAAATGGGATCGTAGCCGATGGTGTTGGTGCTAAGGCTACGATAGCTCCACAGTTGAGTAGCCCGGTTGTGATCGGCCTGGAAAAATCATATACAATTGGCGAATTAGAAGCTCAGGCGGAGACGACTCTCACAAATGACGGGAACGACTCAGTTGTACTAACCTTTGCGGTAGAGGGTACAACTCCTAGAATTACTCCAATTGCAAATGTAACGATAAGCCGGTTGCAGATGGCAGGTTCACAAGGGCTGATAGTTGAAGGCGGGGGTAGGGTTACCTTTTACAAGGAGAATGGCAACCCTTCCAACACGATAACAGGTGGGTTAACTCTTTCAGGTGGAGTTGAATTGATTGTGGGAGGCGTTATGGTTGATGGTTATACCGAAGCGGTGCCCCTTGCTGTAGGTTCTCTAGGTTCGGTAACGTTTTTGAATGGTAGTTTGAGTTTGCGACCCTCGGCCTCTACCGTGGAACCAGGCACAGCACCAGTAAGCTTAAACCTTTATGTGCCTGAGGGAGCTAATGGTACGTTGGTTTTGCCGCTTCGTTGGAGTGGTTCCAGCGGCGATGGCGTGGCAACCCCGGGGGTTGGACTAGGTGGCAGCTTAACTGGGAAGGGGACGCTTACAGTCGATTCGCGTTATGTTCGCGGGAACATCGTTGGGAATTGGTCTGACTTTGAGGGAACTTTAAGAATTTATTCTTCATATTTGGGCAGTGGACAAGTTAACGATTTTAGGTACGGGGGTGGACCCGGATTCCCAAAAGCTACGGTCGAATTGTTCGGAAGTCAGTACCCGTTTACATTTAGGTATTATTTGGGGTTATCTAGCAATACAACGCTCAACATTGGACGGTTGATGGGTAGTTATGACGGCGCGTATGTGGCCGGTAGCGCTACCGCAGCATATACGCTTTTCTGGCGAATTGGTGGGTTGATGAGTGATCCTAATGAGGAGGTGACTTTTGCAGGATCCTTTGTGAATGGGAGTGGTCCTTGCGGGGTAATATATGTTGGGGCAGGGAAATGGATTTTAACAGGGAATAGCATGCACACAGGCGGGTTTACTGTGAGTAATGGTGTAGTTCAAATCGGAGATGGGTGGGGTGAAAATGGTAGCCCTGGCAATGGCCCGATCACCAATTATGCAAAGCTGGTTTTTGCTCGGAGTGGTACGCTTTATTTGGGCGGCGCACTAGTTGGTGCAGGTGTGCTGAGCAATGTCGGACAAGGTACGATTATCTTTATGGGTACAAATATCTATTCCGGTCCGATTTATGTAGATCAAGGTGGACTGGTGTTTAGCTCGCATAGCCATCTAACAGGGACTGTAAGTGTTAACTCCGGTGCAGGTATTGGGATTTGGTCACGCACTCAGGGGCAAGGAGCATCAATTGCAAACCTTGTGTTGGGAACAGACTCTTCTCTTTCATACGACTTTGGTTCATTGGCAAACCCAAACGTCCCAGTAATAACTAATACCGGGTCGTTACATGTCAATGGCACTGTAACTGTGAACATAGTGGGCGAAGGATTAGGGATTGGTACAATTCCATTGTTAAAATATGGCGCCAGAAGCGGTATGGGTACTTTTGTACTCGGGAGTGTTCCGCCATATATTACTCAGGCTTACTTGCAGGATGACACTGCCAATGGATTGCTCAGTTTGGTGATTAATTCTGTATTTGACACTTCGTTGGTTTGGAAAGGTGATCAGCAAGGGATTTGGGATTTTACTGGCAGAGAGTGGATTGTAGCTGGGTCTGGAGCACGGACAAATTATTATGATGGTGCGGCGGTGCGGTTTGATGATTCAGCAGTACGGAGTACGGTACAGCTCGATTACACAGTTTATCCTCAACGGGTAACGTTTGAAAATGCCACTAAAGAGTATGTCCTTGCTGGCAATGGACAGATTTCAGGAAGTGCCACTTTAATTAAACGGGGATCCGGGAAAGTCATCCTCAACACGGCTAACACATATACTGGCGGGGTGAAAATTGAAGAAGGAATTTTGCAAGTTGGAGACGGAACAACGGGGGCGATCCTTTATGGTTCGGGCAATATTACCAACAATGGTGTAATTGTGTTCAAGAGCTTAGCCGACCATTCAATTTCGAGTGTAATAAGCTCAGAGAATACGACAAACTTGATCGTCCAGGAAGGACCAGGTGAACTCAGGTTATCGGGTGCTAACACATTTATTGGAACCGTAGAAGTTAAGTCTGGAGCTTCTTTCGTAAATGATAATGGATCGGCCATTGGCGGGACAGGATCAAGGTTGCTTCTGTCGGGTGGCACTGTTTACCTAAATCAAGATATCTACTCCGGACGCGAAGTTGTAGTAGCTTCACCTTCAATCATTAGTTGTGGAACTACTAGACGTGTCGATTCACCAATTTATGGTACAAACGCTACACTCATTTTAAGCAACAGTGGTTTATTAACCATTCATAGTTCTTTGCGGGGGTTCTCAGGCAAGGTCATTCTTGCTTCCCCTAACGGTTCTTCGTTAAGGTTCAATGCTGGTACTACTGTCTGTGATGGATGCCCGACTGCCGTGTTTGAATTTCAACCTGCCTTGGGTTATACCAACGGGCTTTTCAATAGAAATTCGGGTGTAACGTATTTGGGCGGTATCGATGGTGGCCCTGGTCTAATCGATCAACAAGGTACAGGTGGGGGTGCGAATCTAGTGACCTATTTGGTAGGTGACGCAGGGGTAGATAATGTCTTTACAGGTATTATCCAAGATTCAAACAGGTGGACAGCGTTTATTAAAGTTGGTCCGGCTGCACTAACTCTCTCTAATTGTGTGCTAAACCATAAAGGTACATTTGGCGTTACTAATGGAGTGCTGAGGCTCGTAGGTGATACTGCGGTGTCCTCAGTTACAACGAACGTAATTGTGGTGGCTCCTGGGATTCTGGATCTAGTTGATGCGTCTACACCTACATTAACTTTGGGACAGGGCAGCGTAGTACAGCCATTGCGTGGCAATGGTACAATCCGAGGCAATGTAGTACTGGGTTCGAATGCCCGGTTAATTCCAGGTAGGGACGTAGATGCGACAATTGGTGTATTGACAGTCATGGGCAATGTAACTCTGGGTGGGATTACACTATTTGAGTTAGATCGCGCTGCTTCACCCAATTCAGACCGGCTTGTGGCAAATTCAATCGCCGGCGGAGGTCAATTGATTGTGACAAATATTGGCGCAACACTTCAAGCAGGGGATACATTCCAGCTGTTTAGCCAGCCGGTGTCTGGGTTTAGCAGTGTTACATTACCGCCACTGCCATCGCCGCTTTACTGGACGAACAAGCTTGCGATTGATGGGACAATACAGGTGTTGAGTACGGTGGCTACTAATCCGACCAACATTTCATACCGGGTGACTGATGACGGCCAAATCGAGATTAGTTGGCCACAGAGCCATATCGGCTGGACGCTACAAATGCAAACGAATACTCTCGCGGTAGGGTTGAGCACGAATTGGGTGGATGTAACAGGGTCTACCTTAACAAATAAGATGGCATTCCCACTTAGCGGAACTAACCAGACTACATTCTTCCGTTTGATTCTGCGGCAATAAATTCCAGTTAACATCCGACCGTTATGGGTCGACGCCTGGTGAGCCACTTTCACCAGGTGACGCTTTTTTAAGCAGAACTAGGCTTAACAGAGAAAACTTGGAAGTGCTTATTTATCCTCACCCTAGTTGACGAAAGGAACTCATTTGTTTTGATCTGGGGAGTCGGCTTAGAAAGTATGGGTCTAGATTTTTGCTGTTAAATCCCATTCAAGTGATGAGCCTGTGAATGGCGAGAGAATTGAATGGTTGAAGTTGATACTTATTGCAGGACTCGCGGTAAGAATGACCGGGAAGCAGATAAGTTCTTTCAATCCTGGATGGATTTTGGCTTGTCGGGTTTCAAATTCGGTTCAAAATACAGCTATGCTAGCGCAGCAGAAACCGGAATTTAAGCATGGCTCTAGATGGGGGTGTATTAAGGGTTCGGAATTTCTACCACTTGTGGCGGTTATGATCCTAATTTTGACCAATTCTGTCGGGGCTCAGTTGAGGTATACCACCCCTGGAACTGAGATCAATGAAACGTTTGATTCATTACCGTCGGTGGGGTCTGTGGCAAAATGGACAGACAATGTAACTTTACCGGGGTGGTTCATTGTAAATTCTACCAATGGCACTCCTTCAAGGATTGGCATATCTGACGGAGCTATTTCCACGGGCATGTTCTACAGTTTCGGTTTATCCGGAGATCCAGACCGTGCGCTGGGCGGCATCGCGTCAGGAGGTGCCTATTTTGGGAATCCTCCTTCGGGAGCAGTGGCCGGTTATTGGGGTGTAAAAATTGTAAATGAGTCAGGGCAAACATTGACTAACTTTGTAGTAATTTATGACGTTGAGCAGTGGCGGAATGGTGGAGGTACCGGCCCGCATTCGTTAGTGTGTGAATGGAGCCTCGAAGCGACAAATTGGTTCGGGGGCACTTGGAAATTTGGAGCTTCCACCCCATCGCCGGTGTTTGGAGAACCTGCAGGTGCTATAAACGGTAACCTTTCTTCAAACCGAACGGCTAATGTTCGGTTTTCATCAGGTGCGATTGAATGGAAACATAATCAGACGTTATGGATCAGATTTCGTGAGTTAAATGACCCTGGATTTGATCATGGACTCGCAATAGATAATTTTCGGTTTTTTGCCAACTAACTCTAGATGGCCTCAAGGATGGAGCTTGGCAAGTGAACATCCTAAAAGTGTTTGTGAACCAGTTTTGCTCGGAAAGTGCAGTAATTTTCTATTTTTGTTGGCGATGTGTGATGTAGTTGTTCGATCGTCGCGGAAATTACTCCCTTCCATTTTGCATTTTGAGTGTTAATAGTTAGTTTCTTGTTATGTATGAAGTCAATCGATTACTGCCAGCTGTATGCGTTTATTGACACTGCGTATTTAGAGGGGCGCGATCCATTGGAAGTTGCTAAAATGCTCTGTGACGGAGGTGCAGATGTGGTTCAGGTTCGGGCAAAAGGTAGCTCGCCCGAAGAAGTGGCACGCTTGACGGAGCGCATAAAACCCGTGTTGGACCAAGCAGGGGTTTTACTTGTAGTGAATGATTGGTATGAAATCGCTGTTAGAATGGAGGCGGATTTCTGTCACATGGGCCAGGAAGACTTTTTCAATGAAGGCATGCGATCGAAGGCTGAGTTAGCCAAACGATTCATTGGGTGTTATGGCCAGGATCAACTTGAGCGGGTGGGTTTGGGATTGTCCTCACATTCTCCGGAGCAGGCATTGCGTGCAGTAGCTGCGGGGGCAGATTATGTAGCAGTAGGTCCCGTGTTTGCTACGCCTACCAAGCCTGGACGTACACCCGTTGGATTGGAATTGCTCAAGTGGGCTTCGGCTACTCTTAAAGTGCCATGGTTTGCAATAGGGGGTATTAATTTAGATAACGTCGAAAAAGTGCTTGAAGCTGGCGCCAGGCGGATTTGTGTTGTCTCAGCAATATTGTTGGCGCCTGATATAACCCGTGCGTGTCTGGAATTCAAACGACGGTTGGAACGCGTTAAACTGGGTCAGTAAAAGCCGAGTTTGGTTCATAGTTTCGACACACCAATTGAACTTTGGCTCAACTGGGCTCAAGTGGTGATTGCTTCGAGAGGGATTCCATATACACTGCAATATGTGATTCGGAACTTTATTTTAGACTGGTCTGGTACACTGGTGGACGACTTGCCTGCGGTACTGGAAGCCACCAACTATGTGTTAATGCGGGCGGGTCGTACCCCTATGTCTTTGGAACAGTTCAAAGAGGAGTTTGCTTTACCTTTTACCGTCTTTTACGAAAGGATTACCCCTGAGATACCAATCCACCAGCTGGAAGAGTGGTTCCACGAAGCCTTTAGGAAGTATCAAAATCAAGTACGGGCGCTGCCATTTGCCAATGAATTCTTAGCATTTTGCCGGGAACGTAAAATTAAGACGTACCTGCTTAGCGCTGTCCATCCGGATTATTTTGAAGAACAGTACAAGACAGCCGGGTTTGCCCATACCTTTGATGGATTATACTTGTCTGTGCATGACAAACGTAAAGTAATAAAGCAAGTACTTGAGGAAAATCGACTCGAACCTACACACACTGCGTTAGTTGGAGATATGTGCCACGATCTTGAATGCGCGCAGGTGGGTGGTATTCGTGCTATAGGTGTGCTCACGGGTTATAATACTCGGTCGCAATTGCTTAAGAGTAAGCCTGACCTAGTAGTGGACAATCTGAAGGTTCTGATGGAATTGTTAAGAGAACACAACATGGGATTGCCAAGTGAAGCCTTTATCCCTTTGGGGGAACGAACATGAGTGGACTCGAGATTTAATGATTGATTTTACGCTTTTGTAATGGATTGGGTGTTACAAGGCAAAGTTTGTGTAGTTACCGGCGGAGCAGGGTTTATTGGTTCTCATTTGGTGGAACGTTTGTTAGCCCTAGGCAACCAGGTGATCGTCCTTGATAACTTTTCAACGGGCTCGATAGCAAATTTGCGCTCTTGCATAAATAAGGCCGGTTTCGAGCTGATTAAAGGTTCTGTTGAAGATTATCCGCTTGTGCAGAAATTGGTCGCGCGTGCTGACGTTGTCTTTCATTTAGCGGCGGCAGTGGGAGTAAAACTTGTTGCTACTCAACTGGTGAAAACATTGGAGGTTAATGTGCGTGGTACAGAAACTGTCTTTCAAGCTGCGGCGATGCGAGGATGCAGGGTAGTTTATACGAGTTCCTCAGAAGTATATGGGAAGGGGAGTAAAGTGCCGTTTAAAGAAGATGACGATGTTGTGTTAGGCCCCAGCACAAGACCACGTTGGGCTTATGGGGCTAGCAAAATGCTAGGTGAATTTTTTGCAATGGCGTATCACCGAGAGTTAGGCCTGCCAGTGGTATGCGCACGGCTATTTAACACTATTGGCCTTCGCCAATCAGGGCGTTATGGAATGGTAGTCCCGCGGTTTATCTTAAGTGCATTGAGGAACCAGCCACTTACGATTTATGGCGACGGGTTACAAACGCGATGTTTCTGCAGTGTGCATGACGTGATAGATGCGTTAATTGGACTAGCAATGCACCCAGCGGCCGCTGGAGAAGTCTTCAATGTGGGTAGCAATGAGGAGATTACGATTCGGGACTTGGCAAAGTTGATAATTGAGCTGACTGGTTCTTCAAGTAGGGTTGAATTTGTACCGTTTGAGAGTGCTTACGGGGCAGGTATGGACGACATGTTACGACGTGTTCCAGATACATCAAAAATCAGAGCTGTATTGGGTTGGATGCCTCGGGTGACATTGCATGACGCGTTAATGGAGATAATAGAACACACAAGGATTGAAGGACTGGATTCCAGACAGTCGGAAGTTGACGAATCACCAACCACGTAAGTAGAAATGGGAAAAAGTATTTTTGAGATGAGCCAGGAGCTATTACAACAGTCACAGTCACAAGAAAAACTGGCCCAAGGCGAGAGTGAAGATTTATTCCAGGTTATTGGTGTAATCGGGTTGGGGTATGTTGGGCTACCCCTAGCAATGCGGTTTGCGGAGGTGGGGATAAAAGTTATCGGTTTTGACATTGACCCGGCAAAAGTTGAAGCCCTCAATTTAGGGCGGTCCTATATTTGTCATGTTTCACCTCAGCGGATTCAAATAGCTAGAGCTGGGGGAAAGTTTGAGGCAACCACGGATTTTTCACGAGTGAAGGAAACCGAGGCAATATTAATTTGCGTACCGACACCCCTTACTCGGCACCGGGAACCAGATTTGTCCTTTGTGATGAATACTGGTAAAACGATTGCTGAATTTCTACGTCCTGGTCAGTTGGTAGTTTTGGAATCAACCACGTATCCAGGCACAACTGAAGAAGATTTACGAAAGGTTTTAGAAGAAGGCTCCGGTTTAAAAGCGGGCCAAGATTTTTATTTGGCGTTTTCACCTGAACGTGAGGATCCTGGTAACCCTGCTAGCGATGTGGCTTTGATACCAAAGGTGGTTGGTGGGTATACAAAGGCATGTTTGGAGCGGGCCTGTGCCCTCTATTCCAAAGCAGTAAAGAAAGTCGTTCCAGTGTCCTCCTGCCGCGTGGCAGAAGCAGCAAAGCTCCTCGAAAACATTTTCCGCAGTGTGAACATTGCTCTTGTGAACGAGCTAAAGATGGTATTTGATGCTATGGGGATTGATATCTGGGAAGTGATAGAGGCGGCAAAAACTAAGCCGTTCGGTTTTATGCCGTTTTATCCAGGGCCCGGCTTGGGAGGGCATTGCATACCGATCGACCCGTTTTACCTCACTTGGAAGGCCCGCGAGTACGATGTCCATACAAGGTTCATTGAGTTGGCCGGAGAAATAAACTCGTACATGCCCTTTTACGTGGTAAACAAGGTGGGAGAAGCCCTGAACGCTATGGGCAAGCCATTTAATGGGTCAAAAATCCTGGTCTTGGGATTAGCCTACAAAGCAGACGTTGATGACGACCGTGAATCGCCAAGTTATGTTTTGATAGACCTCCTTAGACGGCGGGGTGCCAGTGTGGATTATTACGACCCTTACATCCCAGTTGTGAAACCATCCCGAAAACATGCGCATTTGGCTGGAATGAGGTCGATCGAATGGAATCAGAAAGCAATTGAGAAGTACGATGTTGTGTTAATTTCCACAGCCCATTCGTGTGTAAACTACGCGCAATTAGCAGAATGGGCATGCTGCATTGTTGACACGAGAAACGTTATGGCGCGGTTTCAGACAAAACCCGGCCAGGTTTGGAAAGCATAGGTCAATGCTTTTTTGGCTAACCGTAATTTGGTCAAGTTTGCACATTCGTTTTTTGTTTCGTCAATCTACTCACGATGAGCATCATAACACGTACTGGCGACAACGGTGAAACAAGTCTGATGTACAATCGTCGGGTTTCCAAATGCCATCCCAGAATTGAAGCCTGCGGTTGTACAGATGAGTTGACAAGCTTTCTAGGTTTAGCCCGCGTCACTACTAGCAACCCCTGGGTTAAGGAAATCTTGTTTTCCATCCAACAGGACCTGATCGTTTTAATGGGTGAACTCGCTACGGGAGTTGAGGATTTACCTCGGTATGTGATGGAAGGGCATAGGCTGATTACACCTGAGATGACCGAAAAGCTCGAACGAATCGCAAACGAGGTGGAACAAAAGCTTCGGCCATATCACGGTTGGGCAATACCCGGGCAAACCCACGTTTCAGCAGTGTTGGATATCGCTCGCGCCGTATGTAGACGGGCGGAAAGACGCGTTTGTGCACTCCACGAAACAGGACAACTCAAAAACCCCGAAATTATTAGGTTTTTGAACAGGCTTTCCGATTTACTTTGGCTTCTAGCTAGACTTGAGGAGGTTGCCTCTTGAAAATGCAAGTTACGAATTTGTCCAGGGCTCGCGATTCCTGAACAGCAAAATAGTGTGCTTACCACCACCAATTCATTTAAACCAGCATGCTATTTGCAGAGTAAGCCTCAAATTCACTTAGGAGCCTATGTTTTCGTTTACGGTGAAGGACGAGGGAAAAGTTTAAACGCAGAATCCGTAGCGGATCTAATCTGCAACTTACGCCCTCGAAAGCCTTTTGAGTTTCCTTGATTAAACTAAAATTGTGATTTATCCCCAAATAGGAAGCCTCATTCGGGAAGTCATTTTGAGCAAGTAGGCTGTGTGATGCAGTGTCCCTCTATGATACGGTCGGGAAAACAAGTTTTGGAAACACTCGACTTTTAAGTGGAAAGCGACGCGTTTAGATCGGAACCGGACGTGAGCGTTAAGCCAATGGTTCCCTTGTTAGAGAATTTACTTGGACAAGACCTACCCGTGTTATATTGCGAGGTTTTCTCCACTGCAGGGTAAGCTTCCACCGGACACATGCTTGAGGTTATGCCTTAGAGCTTGGGTAATGTTTATTATTTGAGAATGCCTTAATTATTCGCTTCTGAGCCGGTAGAAACCTGAGCGTGTGCCCGGGATAGGCGCGAACGTCCAGTTTGTGCCTTGCAACGGTCCAGCTACTGTGTACCAGTCCGCCGGGTCAAGCGTAGGCGAGAATTCTATGTATACCAAGCCGCTTGCACCGGTCCATTTAATGGTAAGTCGACCGTCCGGTTCACGGCGAATTGCAGTTATTGTGCCCGGTTTGGGTGCAGGCGGACCGTATTGCAACGGCCATGGTGCCGACCAAGCTGAACTGAGACCGCGCTGGTCCTGGGCACTGATGCGCCAGTAATACAGCGTACGCCATACGAGATTTTGTGCGCCTGGCAAACTGTTAAGCGGCAGGCTTAACACCCAGTTGCTGCCAGGTGGCACTTCGATGGCTGGTATGTTCGTGACGTTAATTACGGGCAGCGCAAACGCAAGATTATCAGCCACCTGCAAATGATATGACACCACGCGGTCACCTTCATCCGGATCGCCAGCTGATGGGTACCACAGCAGCAATACATCTAGATTCGTTACTACCAACCCCACGGGCGGGCCGGCGATGACCGGTGCTTCTGGTGGCCGATTGGTTTCATTGACGTAGAACGTTGCAGTGGCCATCCACGGCCCGACATTCGTTCCGTCGGTGGCGCAACATCGCCACCAGAATTGAGCGTTGTTCCGTAGGTCGGTGTCCACCGTCCAAGCTGTCGTTCCCGACCCGGACGCAACAGCAGGCACCTGAGCTACCAGGTCCGATAGCGCCGGATCAGCATACACCTCGAACCGATAAGTTAACGGGTCGCCTTGGTAATCCACCGCATTGCTGACTACCAAGGTCGGGCGCGCCACTCCAACAATGGTGAAGTTAGCGGGTGAAGCCAAAGTCGGCGCACCTGGTGCAGGTTCGCCAATTCCGATGTTGTCCAGGAACAGGTCTTGGTCAGGTGCGGAGCCGTATTCACTCCACACGACGAATCGGATACGAATTGTGCGATTAATGTAATTGGTCAGTGGCACTTGCAAACGTGTCCAGTTTTGATTCCAGTCGTAGTTTAGCCCGACCAAGTCGTTCCAATTAACACCCCCGTCCGTTGAGGCTTGGGCACGGAATCGAGTGCGATACCAAAGCTGGCCTCGCACCCAGAACGTCAGTGACGGGTTGACGGCATTGCTCAGGTTGATCTCACGCGCGAATACCAAGGCGAGTTGTGCATCAGGTGGAATCCGCGGTGACACAGTATCCCGCACTGCATACATGCCAGCATACGGCATGTTGGTGTCCACGGCCCACGACGAATGCAACCAATTATCCAAGCCCGACTCAAAGTTTTCGAACACTGGATAGATCGCAGGTGGTGGCGTGTAGTCTTCGACAGATACATCATCCACATACCAGCCGTCGTTTTGCGTGCTCCCATCGGTGTCCATCTGGAACCGGATCCAGACCTGGCCAGAGTTCTTCCAAGGCGACAGGTCAACCGTCTGTTCGAGCCAGTTAGTCCGCGTTTCTGAGACACCGTACACGCACGTCCAGCTAGCCCCGCCGTTGCCTGATACGAAGACGCGGCCCCAATCGTTGTTTGCAATGGCGTGGCGATCCCAGAACCGCAGCACCGGCCAGGTCAACCCACGCAAATCAACAGCGAATTGCGCGAAATGGGATGAGTTATTCGGGTAATCCGCCGGTGAATCAACCAAAGCAGCAGACCCGTCTCTGCCGACGCCTGGCCAAATAGTCCAGGTTCCGGTAAATGTCCAACCTGCTTGGTTGGTCTCGAAATCATCGATAAACGGCAGTGATACACCGGCGGTCATACCTGTGCCCAAATTCGAGCCGATCCCGGTGTCATTCTGATTATAAACGTAAACGCGATAATAGTAGGTCTTGCGGGCCACTAGGCCAGTGTCAGTGAAGGTTGTTGTGGCCTGGTTGGTGATAACCGCAAGAAGAACTGAGCTTTCAGACACATCTGGCGATTCCGATCGGTACACGCGGTAGGCCTTGAAGTTGGTGATCGTGGTTTCGCTCCAGCTTAACCGTATCGAGTTGGGTGTGATGTCAGATGGTTGATCAAGCACCACTGGTGGAGGTGGTTCTTCTACGACTACATTATCTATCCACAGGCTTTGTGAAGGTGCGGAGCTGTACTCGTTCCAGGTGATGAAGCGCAGTCTTATAGTGCGGTTGGTTAGCGTTTGCAACGATACTTGAATGCGAGTCCAATCTGAGTTCCAGTCGTAGTTCAAACCTGTTAGGTCGGACCAGTTCAGGCCACCATCAGTCGAGTATTGTACACGGAATCGTGATCGGTACCACAATTGGCCTTTGGTCCAGAACACTAGCTGTGGATTAGTTGTGTTTGAGAGGTTTAGGTTACCGGCAAGTACCAGTGCATAGGATGTGTCTGGGTTCATGCGCCCCGGTACGTCTCGGACTGCGTAGTTGCCGCTATATGGCGCATTGGTGTCAGTAGTCCAACTGCTGTGCAGCCAGTTTGAGAGGTCGGATTCGAAACAGTCAACGAAAGGCAGATTGATGGTAGCTGGTGTGTGTTCTACGATCTGCAGGTCGTCTATGCTCCAGCCGTCCTCGGTGGTAGTCCCATCAGTCCACATGTGGAAACGTATCCGCAGGTTGCTCTGGTTCTTCCATGGTGACAGGTCAATGATTTGTTCCTGCCACTGTTCGCGTATGCCGTATGCGCCGTAGACGGCAGTCCAGTTATTGCCGTCGGTGGATACTTCAACTCTGGCCCAGTCGCCGTTTGCAAGTCGGTGACGATCCCAAAAACGTAGAACTGGCCATGTGCTGCCTGTCAAGTTCACCGCCGTTAGCGCGTAACTGTCGCTGTTGTTTGCGTAGTCGCCTCCGGGCGAATCCGTTAGGCAAGAGCCGGTTCGACCGTTGGGGGCTACACCCCAAGTCCCTGTGGTGACCCATTGATCTACGGTGTCAAACGCATCCGTCAGAGGCAGTACCACCGGCACAGTAGTAGCGGATCGTTCATTTGATGGGATGTATAGGTCGTTTGTGTCCACTGTATAAACTCGGTAATAGTAAGTTGCGCCGATGCTCAGACCTGAGTCAGTGAGGTTTGTGACCGCTGCATTTGTAAAGCTGCCGATGAGAGTGGCTGTCCAGGAGACATTCGGACTGGTGGATCGGTAAACTTCGTAGCGTTTGAATGCGGCTCCGAGCTCGCTGGCCGTCCAGCTCAAGTTCACAGAGCGTAATCCAGGTTCTGGTGTCTGCAACGTGACAGCTGCTGGCATGTCTTTGATTGCAATGTTATCTATCCACAGGCTTTGTGAAGGTGCGGAGCTGTACTCGTTCCAGGTGATGAAGCGTAGTCTGATAGTGCGGTTGATTAGCGTTTGCAACGATACTTGAATACGAGTCCAATCTGAGTTCCAGTCGTAGTTCAAACTTGTTAGGTCGGACCAGTTCAGGCCACCATCAGTCGAGTATTGTACACGGAATCGTGATCGGTACCACAATTGGCCTTTGGTCCAGAACACTAGCTGTGGATTAGTTGTGTTTGAGAGGTTTAGGTTACCGGCAAGTACCAGTGCATAGGATGTGTCTGGGTTCATGCGCCCCGGTACGTCTCGGACTGCGTAGTTGCCGCTATATGGCGCATTGGTGTCAGTAGTCCAACTGCTGTGCAGCCAGTTTGAGAGGTCGGATTCGAAACAGTCAACGAAAGGCAGATTGATGGTAGCTGGTGTGTGTTCTACGATCTGCAGGTCGTCTATGCTCCAGCCGTCCTCGGTGGTAGTCCCATCAGTCCACATGTGGAAACGTATCCGCAGGTTGCTCTGGTTCTTCCATGGTGACAGGTCAATGATTTGTTCCTGCCACTGTTCGCGTATGCCGTATGCGCCGTAGACGGCAGTCCAGTTATTGCCGTCGGTGGATACTTCAACTCTGGCCCAGTCGCCGTTTGCAAGCCGGTGACGATCCCAAAAACGTAGAACTGGCCATGTGCTGCCTGTGAGGTCCACCGCTGTCTGTGCATACGAGTCAGAGTTATTTGTGTAACTAAACCCAGGTGAATCGCTTAGGCAGAAGACGCCCGAATGGACGTCGTTTGTCTGAACGCCCCAAGCGCCGGTCAGGTTCCAGTTTTGGAGTGAACCTTCGAACCCGTCGCTGAATGGTAACGGATTGTTGAGCGTGCGCGCACTGCTTTCTGTAGGACTGTCGGGCGAGAATGTACCATATGCGTTCACTACATAGACGCGGTAGTAGTAAACCGTATCGAGCGCAAGGTTGGTGTCGGTAAACGAGGTGGTCGCAGGGTTGGTGATCCACGCTGCGAGTGTCGAGTTGATGCCCACGCCCGGCACGGTCGAGCGGAACACAGCGTAAGCGGCAAATGTCGGGTCAGTAGTTGCTGGCCAGCTAACGCGAATGCTGTGCGAAGTGATTTGGTCTAGTACCGGTGCAGGAACGACTGCTGGCGACTCGGCTACTGAAATATCATCGATATGCCAACCGTCTGCGTTACCAGATGCGTCGGTAGTGATCCGGAATCGAATTAGGACTGCGTAGTTGGTGAAAGCAGCGAGGCTAATTCTTGCTCGTACCCACTTGCTCGTTGAAATGCCGGTGAAGCTGGCCAGTGTTTGCCAGCTCGCACCGAAATTAGTGGAGATTTCCACATTAGCCGAGTCACCCGCGGCAAAAGCGTACTTATGGTTAAACGATAGGGTTGGCGAAAAAGCTTTGCCAGCGAGGTACATAGGTGCTGCCAATGTAAGCGATTGTGATGCGATACCATTGGCGTAGTTTGTTCCAGGCGAATCGCTCCAGGCACGTGTAGGGGAGGCTGCGTCTTCGTCACTCAACGTCCACGGTGCGTCTGCGATCCATGTATTTGGGCCGCCTTCGCCATTGTCCACAAACGGATAGTCCATGCCCGGGTGCGTTGTGACTACGATTTCGTTACCCAAGGTCAACAGCCCATTCGTGTTAACCACTGCCAGTCGGTAGTAGTATTTCGTCTTGGGACAGGCGGTTATATCGGTGAAGTTTGTAGTAGCGGCATTATTGATTTCAGCCACAAGCGTAGCTGTGCGCCAGTCAACACCCGGTGAAAGCGAACGGTAAAGTCGATATGCGGCAAAACTTGGCTCGGTTGATTGAGTCCAAGCCAGTGCCACTGAATTGCGGTTTGTCTGTGTGGCGGCGAGTGTGACGGGTGCGGGCGCCTCAGCAATTAACACGTCGTCCACATACCAGCCGTCCATTACAACAGAATCGTCTGTCACGAGCCTGAATCTGATACGGACATTGGCCGAGCCGGCGAATGGTGCCAGGTCAAGCTGCTCGCGTGTCATGGCACCCAGGTTGCCGGTGTATGATGCAAGGGGTGGATTGATCCAGGTAACACCGTCGTTGGTCGAGACTTCGACCAAGGCAAAATCGTATCCAGGCTCGATTGCGTGCTTGTGATAGAATTGGAGTGCTGGCCGCACTGCGCCTGATAAGTTGATTGAGCTGGCAAGCGTTAACGCAGCGTCGGTGTTGTTTGTGTAAAATGTGCCGGGGCTGTCTGTGGCAGCATAGGTAGGTGAAGCGTATTGGGCCGTTGTCAGGCCCCACCCCCCGTTTGCGATCCAGTTCCCTAACCCTGCTTCGAAGTTATCCAAGAAAGGATATGCTTGGTTGTTGACTGTGATCATAAGGCCTAGGCAACAACTTGCCGCAAGAACCATTACACCTTTGGGCGTGGGAATACGTAAGTTGGGAGAGTTATTCATGTGGGGTAATTTAGTTTCTGGTTAAAGCCTAACCCTTTTTATCAATTTTGGCAAGTGAACGCTCACCATTTTTGCAAAAGACCGTGATGAGAGTTTATGGGAGTAGTTTCCTTGTGTGGGGTTTCAATCAGTTAAGGGGAGGCGTACAGTCTAATAGATACGCGGGTCTTAGTTTGTCTTAAAATTTGCAACAGGCTTTTGTAATGTATTGTGGGGTAATCGCACCACAGTCATCTAATAGATGTGGCAGCTTCGACTGTTAAGCCCGTGCATATGATTGAACTGGGTGTGAATTCACGTTCCAGATAACTTTGCCATATGTCATGGTTTGCAAGGGCAATTGCATCCTAGTAACTAATTAGGTGATTGTGGGTTCTTTGCACATAAGGTTTGGAATTTTGATTATTGAGACTATGTAGAGGTGTCAGCCCAAGGGTGACATTCAAACAGCCCCGAAACTTTAGGCGTAATAAATGGCTTACTGCATTCCGACCAAAAACACGGAGCATTTTATTTCGGGATAGTGGCAGCTTTGGTTCCAAGGGAGTGGTTTGGATTGGTTCTCTGGTATAGCTGAGACCAGGTTTTGTATGCGTTCGATATTTGAGCGATCAGCAATAAGTAACCTCCCAAGCAAAAGACGTAGTGGCAATTAACCCACATCGATAATAGAGCCAGAAACGCTATTTGGGGCGTCAGGGGTCCGACTTAAAATGTGTATTTTATGTCCATCGTAATGTGTTGGTTTGTGGCGGGGGAAAAATTGGTACATAGGGGCAAAGGCAACTTACAATTATCCTCCTCGCGTTGAGGAAATTTAAAGGGCTGAATTGGGTTTATTCAGTTTCCTGGATGATATTTGTCAAAGTGCGTTTTGCAAGACACACGGAAGCCGAAAAATCTCCGCTAAAACATTAGAAGACTTTCACAGCGGCATACAGGATGATTTTATTTGACAAGGCTGTAATTAATGTAAATGATTAATTCAAGTGAAGTGGCGCAAAAAAATGAGGAGGGCGGTAGCCTTGTTGTTTTTGCAAGGAGTGTTTATAGTTCAGCAGGGATTTGGGGCAACGAATTCCTTAGAATTTTCTTCCCTTCAGTCGGAAGGTAGGGGGCTATGCGATCAACCGGCTGTATCTAGTTTAAACGGTAAGATTAGCTACACAGGTGGGGATATGGATTCAAACGAAGGTCACAATTTAGAGGGTAGTTTTTCTTTGCCGGTATCTCTACGATATGGGGTTCAGGTTGACGGATTGTACAGCAGGGTAGGTGGATTAGATTTTTATGGTGCCGCGTGCCATTTATTCTGGCGCAATCCTACCGTGGGGTTAATAGGGTTTGCGGGAGGTTATTTGCATAGAACCGGTGTGGATGCGTTTCAGGTTGGTAGTGAGGGAGAGTTTTACTTGGGTAACTTCACATTTGGAGCTTTTGTTGGCGTAGGCAATATTGCCTATGACATGTGGGTCCCGTTTATAGATACTGACGTAACCAAGCTTATAGGCCAGCTAAGCATAAATTGGTATCCGCTGAATGACTTGCGACTTGGTGGTATTTACAATCGAAGTTTCGATAACGACCTCTTTAAGGCAAACGTGGAATATCAAATCGTGGTGCCAGGTTTGGTTATCACAGCTGAGTTTGCCATAGGCGACCATAATTACGGGCACTGGCTGGTTGGAGTTCGGTATTACTTCGGAGCGAAGAAAGCCCTCCGGTTACGTCACCGGGAAGATGATCCTCAAAGCCTGATGCCGCAAATTCTCCATAGTTTGGGAGTATACGGGGCGGAGTACAATCGTAAAGGGAACGCCTACGTCAAAACTGTTCTCGGTAGCCTGGCTGGGGAACCCTATCAAAGTTATGGATTGGTAAGTATTCATTGGGCGAGAGATACCTATGAAAATTTGCATGGTGAAGTGAACCGTCACATTTTTGGGCAAATATTTGGACTACAAGAATTGCACATGGATAACATAGCCGAAAGGGTACCCTATAAAGTTTTTTATCGTGAATCGGCTCGAGAAATGGGTTTACGAAAGGCACGTGTGGATCGCACGCAACAACTGAATTTTTCGTGGGGCGACCTGCCACCCGGGTTTAGTTTGGATGATGAATTCATGGCGCCTTAATTTCAGGAGTGTTTCGGTGGCTTGTCGACCTGGAATAGGAGGACGGTAACCAATTAGAATATTTTGGTAGTCTGACCAAATGCCGGTGTTGAAATGCTATTTGTGATTTGATTCTATTAGGGAGTTTTAAAGAAAGGTCGGGTTAGATCTTGGTGTGATGCGTGGAAAGAGCTTGTTTATATAAACAATTTTCCCGCTGGTGCTCGTTCTATATTCGGAAGCTTACTCGGATTTGCTGGATGCTTATAACGCATGTACAGAAACTGTGAATGGGTTGCCAGCCAGGTTAGTCTAAGCCGTGTTTGATTTTATAGTGACGGATTTGAACGGGAACGTCACGAACTTCCACAATAAAGACGTATCTTTGGCAGTTGTGGAGGTACCATCTGTGCTAAATTAATTGTCTACCATTCAAGGGATTTTCCCCATATGCTATTAGTGGCTCTATCGCTTTTTATCCAAGTATCATAACTCGGAATGGTTTTGAAAGTGGCTGAAGTAGTGTCTGAATAGAAGCATTTTGGCGGATCTTTCTAGTTGAGGAATCAGAGACAATTAATTCTGCGTTCGTTTTTGAACGGAGAATGGTGGGCGCAGGAAACTGTGTTTATAATTAGGGGAGTGATATTTATTACGGATTCAACTTTCGAGGCGTTGGGTAGTGGTTTGTGAAAACACACCCACTAAATCAACATGATCGTTCACCTTTAGCAGTGACGGTTGGGATTTGAGACTGAGTTATTGGGAAGAAAAGGCCTATTGACAACTGGTATCTTTTTGGTGAAATTATGGTGCTTTTTAAATAGGGTATGTACGCAATAATCGAAGCAAGTGGCAGACAACTTAAGGTGACCCCGGGTGAGAAGATCGAGGTTAACCGTTTGGCGGTTGAACCGGGGCAAACGGTAATTTTTGATCGTGTATTGTTAGTTCATGATGGTAGCAATGTGAAGGTTGGACAACCGACAGTGCCAAATGCTGTGGTTGTTGCAGATGTGCTTGAGAATAAACGCGGACCGAAGGTTATTGCTTTTAAATTTCGGCGGCGTGAGGGTTATCATCGCAAAGTAGGACATCGACAAGGGTTGACAGTATTGCAGATAAAGGAAATTAGGTTTTAAGTATGGCGCACAAAAAAGGTCAAGGTAGTACTCGGAATGGTCGGGATAGCAACAGTAAACGCCTTGGAGTCAAGGCGTTTGGAGGGGAGTTTGTCCGGGCTGGGAGCATTTTAGTCCGCCAGCGCGGGACAGTATTCATCCCTGGTCGAAATGTGGGAGTCGGACGGGATTGGACATTGTTCGCTCTCACGGACGGGATTGTGCGGTTTGATAAGGAGGGGCGAAGGGTAAATATTGATCCGGTACCCCAGCCAGTACCAGCAAATGGTTAAAACTGTCTAAGGCTTTTTAGATTTTTTGCGGGGCGGGAGGGTTTTAATCCTCTCGCCCATTTTATTTTCGAAGAAAGCGAGGATATGTACTGGATGAATGTTTGCTGAGTTGTGGGAAATTAGTAAAATTCAGGTTGGGAATTTTGGTGTATGATTAACACATGTTTGTCGACGAGGTTAAAATTTATGCAAAGGCAGGTGATGGAGGAAACGGTTGTGTAGCGTTCCTTCGTGAAAAAGGACGTCCGAAAGGAGGGCCTTGCGGAGGTAACGGAGGACGTGGCGGACACGTAATTTTAGAGGCTGACCATGATATTAACAATTTGATCGCCCAGTTTTATCAGCCCCGGTTGATTGCTGAGGATGGTGAACATGGTAAGGGCAAAGGGATGGATGGTCGGTCAGGACGTGATCTAATTGTTAAAGTGCCATGCGGAACATTAGTTTGGCGGTTATGGAGCACTCGCAGAGGAGGTATCAAAGCAAAAGCTGAGCAAGCACCAACCGAAGTCCAGGAAGAGGATGCGGTGCAGCCAGCAAAACCCACACAATCGCTATTGGATAAGTACCCAAACCGGGAGTTGATAGCAGACTTGGTGCATCATGGGCAACGATTCATCTTATGCAGGGGAGGACGTGGCGGTCTAGGGAATAAAAACTTTGCGAATCCTATTAGGCAGGCGCCACGGTTTGCATTACCAGGTGAACCTGGGGAGGAAGGGGAATTCATTTTGGAACTCCGGATCATAGCGGATATTGGACTAGTTGGATACCCAAACGCTGGTAAATCCACGCTTTTGGCAGCGATTTCCAGGGCAAGGCCTAAAATCGCACCATACCCGTTTACGACTTTGCATCCTAATATTGGGATTGTCGAATACCCGGACTTTAAGCGGGTAACTGTATGTGACGTTCCAGGATTAATTGAAGGAGCCCACATGAATGTGGGGTTGGGCCACTCGTTTTTGCGGCATATCCAGCGTTGTAAAGGGTTAGTTTTACTTATTGATATGGCAGGTACGGACGGCCGGAATCCTTGGGATGATTACTATCAATTGCTACGTGAGCTGGAATTGTATGATCCCACATTATTGGAACGACCGCGGTTAGTAGTAGCAAATAAAATGGATGAGCCTGTAGCAAAAGAGCTCTTGAAGAAATTTAAAAGGCGCGTGCCTAAAACAAAGGTGTTGGAAATTTCAGCAGCGTTCGGTATCAACATCGATAAATTTAAAGAAGAAATTCGGAAGTTAACAGAGCAGGTGGCTGAGCCGATCAAGGTTTTCGGGCCGTTACCCTCACACCCACTACCAGAACAGGAAGAAAGAACCTCTCAGTTTAGTTCTTGACCGATTGGGTGTGCGTTTAGTCCGTGTTTTGGCTTTATCTGGTGGGAATAGCTCGACCGCAATGGTTGATTGGCCTTCTGATGCACGATGGGAAGGTGGATGTTTTTCAAATTCCAGTACCAACAGAGGAAGGTTGACAGTGGGTGCAAGGCGATTATGTGACTTGTTGGGTTGGGTTTAGAACTTGGGTGGGAGAAGCTTCAAGTGAGATAGATAGGGAACAAAAGAGTTAGTGTTTGAGTATCGAAGGCAAATTTGGTACAGGACCAAGGAGCAATGAGCATAAAGTTTTCAAAGTATCATGGACTTGGAAACGATTATCTTGTGATAGAGCCTCCGGCTCTAGGAGAGAATCCTTCGCCTGGAGAGATACTCCTTATATGTCATCGGAATTTTGGAGTTGGTGCAGATGGGATTTTGTACGGACCTTTAGAAGTTCAAGGTTGGAAATTTGGTGTTCGTATTTTTAATCCCGATGGCAGCGAAGCGGAGAAGAGTGGTAATGGAATTCGCATTTTTGCGAGGTACCTTTTTGATCGTGGGCTTGTCCAAGGCGAAAAAGAATTTGCGATCGGTACACTAGGTGGATTAGTGACAGCAATAGTGCAAGATAAAGGACGGATGATTACTGTGGAGATGGGGCAATTGAGTTTTTGGAGCGATGCGATTCCGATGCGGGGGAGCCGACGGGAAGTGATCCAGGAGGAGATTGAGGTGGGAGGGGAGCGTTTGATTTTTTGCGCCGCAACGATAGGTAATCCACATTGTGTAATAGTGTCTGTTCCGGATCCGACCCCAGAAATAGCCAAGCGATTAGGACCGTTGATTGAGAATCATTGCCTTTTTCCTAAACGTACTAACGTGCAGTTCCTTAAAGTGTTGGATCGGCATAACATACAGATTGAAATTTGGGAACGGGGTGCTGGATATACTTTGGCAAGTGGCAGTAGTAGCTGTGCTGCCGCTGGAGTTGCTTACCGTTTAGGGCTTTGTGATAGTCCCGTGACAGTTCATATGCCTGGTGGGACATTACTTATTGAGATTGACGAGGGGTTTAGGGTTAGAATGACGGGTTCGGTAATTCATGTTTGTGATGGAATAATTTCCGATGAAATGCTTGAGCAACAGATAGACATTAGGCTAAAGTAGGAGTGTACACTTTAGCTACTGGGATTTTTGTTCGTTATTCGTTTGCACAAAGCGTTTTAATAGCTCTCAGGCTTATGTTTAGGGGAACTTATACAGCAATTGTAACCCCGTTTAAAGACGGGAAGATTGATGAAGATGCATACCGACAGTTGATTGAAATGCAGGTAAGGGCTGGTGTTGACGGGATTGTGCCCGTTGGAACCACCGGCGAGGCTTCCACATTAAGCTATGAGGAACATCTTCATGTGATTGAGCTGACGGTTAAATTTGTCCGCAAACGTGTGAAGGTCATTGCCGGTACTGGGGCAAATTCTACAAGCGAAGCGATCTATTTAACAAAAGAGGCTGAAAAACTCGGGGTGGACGGATCGTTGCAAGTGGCACCGTATTACAACAAACCCACTCAAGAAGGATTATTCCAACATTTCCGTGAAATAGCATCCAATACTAAACTGCCAATTATGCTTTATAGCATTCCTAGTCGTTGTGGGGTTGAAATAGCAGTGGACACAGTTTGTCGATTAGCGCGGGAATGTAAAAATATAGTTTCGATAAAGGAAGCTGGTGGGAATGCTGATCGTGTGAGTTTAATGCGGACTTTGCTTGATCGTCGGTTCACAATCCTTAGTGGGGATGATTCTCTGACTTTACCATTTATGGCGGTTGGTGCAGAAGGTGTCGTAAGTGTGGCTTCAAACATAATACCTAAAGAGGTGGTGAAAATGGTTCGGGCTTTCCTTAAAAACGACGCAGCGGGAGCACGAAAGATCCACCTCAAGTATTATCCATTGTTTAAGGACTTGTTCATTGAGACCAACCCAATCCCAGTCAAGGCAGCCTTGGCAATGATGGGGCTGATCAAGGAAGAATATAGGTTGCCACTTGTACCAATGCAGCCTGCGAACCGCGAAAAGCTCCAGAGGACATTGGTCGCATGTGGTGTCTTGAAATCTTAATTGTGTAACGGTTGGTATGGTGCGGATAGTAATCGTAGGTGCGAAGGGGCGAATGGGCCAAGCTGTGCGTGCAGCTGCAGCTTCCTATTCGGATGTTGAGGTGGTGGGGTTGGTTGATCAAGGCGACGATCCCGCCACCGTAATCGACAAGTGTGATGTAGTAGTGGATTTCAGTGTCCATACAATTACACGTCAGCTTGTAGAGCTTTGTGCTAGCTGCGGGAAGGCAATGGTGATTGGTACAACGGGGCATTCAGAAGCCGAGCGCCAGGAAATATTACAGGTAATTAAGCCAATCCCTGTGGTTTGGTCGTCAAATTTCTCTACCGGTGTAAATGTGCTTTTTTGGCTGGTTCGAAGGACTACGGAGATCTTAGGGCCTGAGTATGACGTAGAGATAGTGGAATTGCATCATCGGATGAAAAAAGATGCACCTAGTGGTACAGCGAAGACGTTAGCTGAGGTGGTTGCACAGGCAAAGGGATTGGATTCCGCCAAAGCTGTGGTACACGGTAGGGTAGGAATTGTGGGCGAACGACCCCCAGACCAAATTGGGGTTCACGCCGTTCGGGCTGGTGATATTGTGGGTGAGCATATCGTTTTGTTTGGTACCATGGGGGAACGGCTTGAACTTAGGCATGCGGCCTCTAGTCGCGAAACATTTGCTCGAGGAGCACTTCGCGCGGCGCGATGGGTTGTTTCTAAGCCACCAGGGGTTTATACAATGCTTGATGTTTTAGGTCTTAAGTAAATGATCAGCAAGCCGGTGATTTCGCTGGTTAATCCCACCGTTGCTATTATCGGTATTGGTTCAAATCTCGGCGATCCAAAACGCAACGTTGAACTTGCATTTGAAGCGATTCGAAGACTTACTACAGGCCCGTTGATTGTCTCGAGCCTGTGGCGAACGCCTCCAGAGGGATGTGCACCTGGGACCCCCGATTTCATAAACGCAGTAGTAGCTTTAGTACCTTTGCCAGAGGAAACTCCATTATCTCTGATGCGAAAATTGCGTCTAATTGAATTGGAGTTTGGCCGGCCTTTGTTTCGGAAGAAAAACCAACCCCGAACCTTAGATTTGGATTTGATTGCATATGGGAACGAGGTGATGGTGAGTGATGAACTGATTTTGCCTCACCCTGCGGCGCATAAAAGACGGTTTGTTCTAGGGCCACTAAGTGAGATCGGACCAGAGCTGGTACTCCCTGGTCAAACCAAAACGGTATTAGAGCTCTGGAATCAGCTTTAACTAACACTGGAGGCAGTTACAGTAAGTTTGCTGAATATGGCCAAAGATTTCGTAAAGGATGATTTTGAGCCGAAACAGGCTAACACCACGGTTAAGAAGCATGTGCCTCGAGTTATTTTGGCTTCAGGTTCACCTCGTCGGTTAGAATTGTTGAAGCAGGTCATCCCGAATTTTGAAGTGGTAAGCCCCGATGTAGTTGAGCTTGAGGAACCAGAAATTCCGCCTGATCGGTTGGCGATGGCTAACGCATTAAACAAGGCCATGGCAGTAGCAACTAAAATCCCAGATGCTTTAGTAATCGGGGCTGACACTGTTGTGGAGTTGAATGGGCGGATATACGGAAAGCCCAAAAACATCTACCATGCAAAAACTATGCTAATGGAGTTACGAGGTAAGACACACCGCGTTATAACAGGAGTTGCTTTAGTTTGGATAGAAGTAGGTGTTACAAGGACTTTTGCAGAGGTTAGTCACGTGACGTTTAAGCAGTTTAGTAATGCAGACTTGGAGCAATATCTTGCCAGGGTTAATGTTTTAGACAAAGCAGGCGCGTACGCGATCCAGGAAACTCCCGAGTTGATTATCCAGTCGTACACAGGGTCATGGTCCAACATTGTTGGGTTGCCCATTGAAAGAGTCGCGGAGGAGTTAGGTAAAATTCCCAGTTTCGCACAATTTTTCCCGAAACCCAAGGAAGTATAAATACGTGATTTAAGCTTTGCCCAAAAATTTAATGGGGTGGGAGAAGGAGTTACACTCGCCACATGGTTGAAGGGTTAAATAGCCGCCAAGACTTCACTTTTACACGCTTTGCAATTCCCATAAAGATTTTTCTACTGCCTTAGCTGTAATGTGAGAAGCGTAACTAAAGTTAAATCTCTGGTTTTAGAAGACAACTAAATGTGGGGGAAAGGAATACGGCAAACAAGGATAAACGCACCCGGTTTGTTGAGGTGGTATTAGTGTTGCTTTGCAATGCTTAGGCCCAAAAGATTTTCCGGCATTGTCTATTGAGAAGGCGGGTTGGTGGGGCTAATTTTTGCTGTGCCTGTTGCAATGGATAGGATTTCAGAAAGCAAGTTTAAGGCTGATTTTCAGCGTAACGGTTTGGTCTAACAGCGACCAGTTTTTGGTTAATGGATATGCGCGGGTCCTTTTACTCAATTCTGAACCAGTCGAAATCGGCATACCCGATCCTTTTACCCTGCGGGTGTGTTCCTAAAGCAAAAATCCCTATTTTGCTACCGGTCCACCGGCCCTTTTGGGCCACGAATTCCATTGGGATCGTAACGAAATTTGTGTTGTCGAAGGAATAGCTGAATTTACAGGTTGCATCGGGTGAGATTTCTGCCCGGAGGTAGACTGAATTAGTGTTGAGTGGGCGAATAGGCGTTGTGGTATTAGGAGAACCTAGGTGGGCATTTCTGCATGTTATAAAGACTAGTTGTTGATCTGAGGCGGTTTTTTGTATGGCGAGAGCTGCGTAGTCGAGTCCGAAAATGATTAGTCCTGCAACTTCGCCATTCTGCAACAATTCAGTGGTAACTAATGTGGTAGCAGTGAATTTGGGAGCTGGGAATTTTTGAAGCAACAGATTTGGGATATCTAAGAAATTTGTCCATTTCTCTGGGGGTGGTACGCAATAGAGTCTGAGGAAACCCATAGAAGTGGGGAAGGCCCAATTAGGTTGAGGATTGGCCTGCCACTGCCATTGCAGGCCGAGGCGTGGTTCGTTGAACTCATCCGAGTCGCTCGGTGTGTAAGGTTTCGCTTGCAGAGCAAGTATAGGTTTTTGGTGACTCAATACTGGTTCGCCAACCCCGTCTCCGTCAAGGTCGACCCCAATGATTGGCCAATGGTTTTCCCAACGCACAGGTTGCAAATGGACTACCCTGCCGAAGGCGTCTTTATCTTGGAAGTGTACAAACCAATCACGGCCATCAGGGGTATTGACGAGTGCTCCTTGGTGGGGACCGTTGATTTGAGTTGGTCCTTGATGCAGGACACGTTTTACTTCGTAAGGTCCGTAAATGTTTGTTGAGCGTAGGACAACTTGCCAGCCGTGGGAAACTCCCCCCGCAGGTGCAAAAATGTAATAATATGGTGGTCTTTTGTATAGTTTGGGACCCTCAATGGTAGGGTTATCTTGTTTGCCATCATACACGATTACGCCATCGTCGAGCAGTTCCAAACCGTCTTGTGACATCTTGCTAATTACAAGGACGCTTTTAATTCCTGAACGACTGGCAGCCAGGGCATTAATCAGGTACGCTTGCCCGTCTTCATCCCAGAATGGGCAAGGATCAATCCACCCTCGAGCTTTTTTAATTAGCGTTGGTTTTGACCAGGGGCCTGTGATGTTGGTGGCGGTGACAACAAAAATGCCGAAATCAGGATCGCCATAGAAGATGTAGAATTTGTTGTTGTGATACCTGATAGCTGGGGCCCAAATTCCACATCCGGGTCGTGGCCGGTTGTAGTACTCTTCCGGAACGAGTTTTTGAACTGCATGGCCGATGAGTTCCCAATTTACTAAATCGTAGGAACGGAGTATGGGGAGGCCTGGCACGCATTCGAAACTGGAACTTACTAGATAAAACTCATTTCCTACTCGTATGACGTCTGGGTCGGAGTAATCTGCGTGTAAAACCGGGTTTTTGTACGTTCCATCCCCATTGTCTGCAACCCAGACGTGCGAACAAAAGTCTGAGCCGTTGACCAAACAACACAGCAAACATAGGGCCAACGCAATTTCGGCTACGGTATGTTTCATGGACACCAGAATGTTATAAGTGATCACGTTCGTGGGCAACTTCTAGTAGTTTAACTCGTGCATGAGTTGCCCAGCAAAATTTTGAGGGGTTGCCATGTCGCCTGAGGTTTATGTTACCAGGAATCGAGAGCGAGGAATGCGATGCTTTTGGGGTTTTCCTGGAGACTCATATTAGGATGCGGCTTGGGTGCTTAGGTTGAACGGATGATCAATATAATTCATTTCCCAGTATTTCTGAGTTGTGATTATGGTCAGGTAAGGGTTGCAAAAATAGAAGAGCTTGTAATTAGCCTAATATAGGAGGTTGATTCACTTTTAGAATGTGATACGATTTCGACGGTTATGAGCGGAACGATCGCAGATCCTATTGCGTTTATTCTTGGGCGGCGCAGCATAAGATCATTTTTGCCTGGTGAGGTTGATGCAACAGTTGTGCGGAAAATTTTAGAGGCTGCCATGGCTGCGCCGTCGGCAATGGCTAAGGACCCTTGGCGGTTCGTGGTGGTACGTGATCGGCGTGCACTATTAGCTTTATCAGAGATATTGTCAAATGGTGGAATACTAGTCACGGCGGCCCTTGGTATTGTGGTCTGTGGGGATATTGAAGTAGCCCATGACCGGCAGTTGAGTTATTTATTGCAGGATTGTTCGGCTGCAATAGAGAATATGTTACTGGCGATTCATGGCTTAGGGTTAGGGGGGTGTTGGCTTGGAATTCATCCCCGGGTAAACCGAATTACTCATGTTAGGTCCGTTCTGGGTTTACCGGACAATATTATACCGGTTGCATGCATCGCTATTGGTCACCCTGCTGAGAAAAAAGAACCACGGACCAGGTATAACGAAACATATGTGCACTACGACAGATGGTGAAGAGCGGCCTTGGTTATTAGCCAGTTTTCTTTTGTTGAGTTTTTGGAAGGTTTGCCTGGATTTCTTGTAAGATTAAAAATGAGAGATTTCGGTCACCGAATGTACCTACTCGAATTTTGATTTCCGTTGTGGAAGAGGTTGAGCGTCTGAGGGTGATTGTTACACGTCGATTATCTCCTGTTTGAGCTACGAGTTGTCCGAAGGTGGCATCCTTTTTCTCTGCTAGTTTTTGGTATTGGAGATTTGTGATTGCTTTCTGGGAGGCTTCCCAGGTTTCTTCTAATGGAGCCTCCTGTGTGGTTTTGAGTTCTCCAGTGAGATATGCATAAGTTGTCAAACCGGCAGCCGCGCCAGCTGTACCTGCAACGACAATAGCGCATCCCGTTGAAAGAAGGGATGTGGGTAAGATAACCCAGGTAAACAGCCGTCGGCTCCATTCCTTTCGCCCATGTTTTTTGAGGTTTTTCATAGCTCCCACACAAAATGATGTCATCAAACAACGGTCACCACAACGTAATTTTTTTTGCCCTTTCGTAGGAGCAAATGTTTGCCAAACAAAAGGTCATTTCTTGTAATGTTTCTTTGCCATCCGGCTTGACGCATGTTATTGACGTAGATTCCGCCACTATCGATATCTTTCCTTGCTTGGGATTTGGATGGGCAGAGCCCGGTTAATACGAGCAACTCTATGAGAGGTAATCCTTGACCATCGAACCGTTCTCCAGGCACTTGGTATGTCGGGACTTCACCAATTACCTCTGCAAACACAGATTCAGTAACACCATCCACATCGCCTCCGAACAAGATTTCACTTGCTCGAATCGCTTCGCCCGTTGCAGATGAGCCATGCACTAGTTCAGTTACCGCTTTGGCTAGTGCACGGTGTGCCTCACGTTTCGAGGGATCTTGAGTATGCTTGGATTCTAATTCAGCTATTTCGTCCCGACTATAAAAGGTAAAGTATTTTAGGTAGCGGATGACATCCCGGTCATCCGTATTAATCCAAAACTGGTAGAATTTATACACGCTAGTTTTGGCAGGATCCAACCATACAGCACCAGCCTCAGTTTTTCCGAACTTTGTGCCAGAAGCAGTGGTAATAAGGGGCATTGTCAAGCCAAATACTGTTCTTCCAAGTTTCTTGCGGATCAAGTCAATGCCAGCCGTTATATTCCCCCATTGATCGCTGCCCCCAATCTGTAACTCACAATTATAATCGCGGCATAAGACGTAAAAGTCGTATGCTTGAAGTAGCATGTAGCTGAATTCGGTGTAGCTGATTCCGGTGTCGCGAGATTCCATTCTTAGGCGGACGCTTTCTTTCGCAAGCATTTGATTGACGGAGAAGTGCTTGCCGATGTCCCGGAGAAAATCCAGAACTGAGAGGTTTTCAGTCCAGCTAGCATTGTCTAATAATCGTGCTGGGTTGCTTGTGGAATCAAAATCTAATAGTTTTCGTAGTTGTCGTTTTACACCATCGATGTTTTTTGCGATGGTTTCTTTGCTCAGAAGTTGACGTTCTTCTGATTTGCCGCTTGGATCGCCAATGGCGCCCGTGGCGCCTCCTGCAACAGCAATGGGGTGATGTCCTGCCAGTTGGAATCGCCGAAGGACCAGTAATGGTACAAGATGTCCTACGTGAAGGCTATCTGCGGTTGGGTCAAAACCGCAGTATAGTACAATCGGACCTTGGTTCAGCCGTTGTTTTAATCCTTCAAGGTCCGTGCAATCGTGGATTAATCCACGCCATTGAAGTTCTTCCAATATCTGCACGAAGGAAAAACTAAACAGTAATGCCAATAATTCAACAAAGATTGCGAGGAGCAGAACTCTTAGGGTAACAGCCAATGGGTAAAACAGTTAAAACGAGCTAAGGAGCATTACTGGGTTACGGATGGCAGAGAACGAGCCATTTGATCATTATTAATTTTGCGTGTATTTTTTGCCTTAAAGGATAAAGGAGGTAACCATGTCAAGCGACGTCAAGTTTAGAGCAACGGTTGAATGGACAGGTGCGTTTCCTATCCAGGCACGTGCTAGAAATCATTATATGTTCATTGACGAGCCTGCTCAGGCGGGCGGTAGTGATAAAGGACCCACCCCAGTAGAGTACGTTTTGATGGGTTTGGGTGGATGCATCTTGTTTGTTGGTCGATTAGTCGCCAACGAAATGGGATTAGACTTAAAGTCGGTTAAAGTAACCCTGAGTGGAACATTGAACCCTGCCAAATTCCGGGGGCAACCCACAAACGATCGCGCAGGATTTAAACAGATTGAAGTTGAAATAGAGGCAGATCCGAATGTGCCACGCGAGAAAATTGAGGAATGGATTAAAAAGGTTGAATCGAGATGTCCCGTAGGCGATAACCTTCAAAACCCTACACCGATAACATTTAAGATAAGATGAAGGACTCCGGGATCGAAGGTAACTCCGGTTTGAGTTAGCAAATTTTGAAGTGTGCAATAAAGTTATGCAGGGCCAGTATTCCAGCGGAATACTGGCCCTGTAGTTTTGTAAGGGTTGAGCCGTTGGCAAAAGACAGGCGTGATTTAGCAGTAAACTTGAGTAAAGTATTATAAGTTGTTGGATTGGGTCAGTTGGGTTGGGAAGCGTGGCGAGCGTGAAGAAAAAACTATATGCAGACAACATAACCCATCTTTTGGACCAGATTGTCCAAGTATGGGAGAAGGGAGGGTTTCCGTTATGTAGCGAGATTTGTTCTAGTGCAGTGGCATATTTTGCAGTGGTTTTATTTTCGCGGTTTAGGGTACCGGTGTTATTGGTCACAGGGACCACAACTGAGGCTGAGTCGATAGCACGCGAGATCGATGAATGGATCTCGGCTGAGATGGGCAAAGAGCTAGCGTCAGAAGGAAGTAGTGTGTTGGTTTTCCCTTCTTGGGACGTAGTGCCTGGTGAAGGGCAATTGCCTGACAGCGAAACGGTTGGTCGTCGTTTGGCTACACTTTTAAGTTTAAGTGAGGGGCAAGTTCCTTCAAACGCAGAGGGTCAGCTCAGGAAGGAGACACAACCCAAAGTTCGGTTTATATGTAGCCCAGTATCTGCATTAGTGCAAAAGACATATTCACTTGGTGCCCTGGTACCACGGAGTAAAATGATTCGGGTAGGCGATGAATTAGACCCGGTAGGTTTCTTGGATTGGGCGGTTGCGTATGGCTACGAGGTGGTGGGTAAGGTGACTCAACGGGGTGAAATAGCGCGTAAAGGTGGAGTTCTTGATGTTTGGCCTTTAAGTAGTGCGCAACCTATTCGGATTGAGTTTTTTGGTAACATCATCGAGTCGATAAGGGCTTTTGATTCGTTGACCCAGCTTTCGACTGGAAAACTCGGAAGTATTTGGGTTCCTCCAGCGGGGGAGCTTGCTTTCCTCCGGGAATGTGCTCAAGAGATAGAAAAGAAAGACGGATCAGACCGTGCAGTTAGTTTTATCGAGAATTTGCCTTCTGAGACGGTGGTTTTGTTTGTAGAACCACATCGTTTAAAAGAGCACTTAGATGGGTATGTTCGGGGTGTTTCCCCAGGGGACATAGCTCACTTCTCACCTGAGGCGCTTTTTAGTCATTTTCGGGTGGGGACTCATAAAGTAGGATTCGTATCCGAGCTACCAGGACATTTGGGAGTCGATGGGCTTCACAGTTGGATTAAGAGTGAGGTGAATTTGGAAATTGAGGTTGTCAGGTTTGGGATCGACTCGCTCGAAGCATATCGGCCTATTCGATCAGGTGGAATTCCACCTGAGGTAGAGACTGCACAGAGACGCGAGTTTTTCCATCAGCTTGCACGCTGGCAGAGACAGGGTTATACGGTGCGAGTATTTTGCAGCAGCGAGGTGGAGGCTAGACGCTTTGAAGAGTTGTGGGATGAGTACATTCCTTTAGGATTTTCAGTGGAGAATGGAGCATTGGTAGGAGTCAAACCAGAGCCGGAACGAGGAACCCTATCAGGTGGGTTTGTGTGGCACGATTTAAAGTTGGTTGTGGTTACTGATAACGAGATTTTCGGTCGACGTCGGCCAATCACACGGCGCGAAACTTGCAGGCATGTTTTGGAGACTTCCGCCACTTTTGCGGACTTAGATTTATCGGAGCTAGAAGTAGGGGATTTAGTTGTACATGCAACCTATGGTATAGGTAAGTTTGTGGGGTTAGAAACGGTATGTCGCGGTTCCAAACCCCAAGATGTTACGCCTACTGGTGAAACTGAGTATATTGTGATCGAATACGCTCCTCGGCGCTCGGGAGATTCCCCACCTAAACTTTATGTTCCCCTTAGTCAGGCGCATCTTGTTAGTCGTTATGTGGGATTTCGGGGTAGCCGGGTGAAACTTAACACGCTTGGTAGCAAAAGATGGGCTAAGACCCGGGCGCAGGTGGAACGTGCGGTTATGGATTTGGCCTCGGAGTTGCTTATGATCCAGGCTGCACGTATGGCCCACCAGGGGTACGCGTTCGGCCCCGATACACCTTGGCAAAGAGAGTTAGAGGGAATGTTCCCATACGAGGAGACTCCTGATCAACTAAAGGCGATATTGGAGACCAAAGCTGACATGGAAAAACCACGGCCTATGGACAGATTAATCTGTGGGGATGTGGGGTTTGGAAAAACAGAGGTGGCGATTCGGGCGGCATTTAAAGCCGTGATGGATGGCAAACAGGTGGCAGTATTGGCTCCCACGACGGTGCTTGCTCAACAACACTACAATACATTTCGAGAACGGATGGCGCCGTTCCCCGTAAGTATAGAATTGTTGTCGCGATTTAGATCAAAGAAGGAGCAATTAGAGGTGATAGAACGGTTGGGCAGGGGCGCAGTCGACATTGTAATTGGTACTCATCGTCTACTCCAGGACGACGTCATATTTAAAGATTTGGGATTGGTAATCATCGACGAGGAACAACGATTTGGTGTTGTACATAAGGAGAAGCTGAAAAAGCTCCGTTTTACAGTGGATGTGCTTACCATGACAGCCACCCCGATCCCCCGAACGATGTACCTGGCATTATGCGGACTACGAGATATTAGCGTAATTCAAACGCCGCCCCAAAATAGACTCCCGGTTGAAACTTTTGTGATTGAGCAAGACGACGAGCTTATTCGGAAGGCTATATTGCGGGAATTAATGCGGGGGGGTCAGGTTTTCTATTTACATAACCGGGTTAATTCTATCTATCAGAAAGCAGAATATTTAAAAAAGCTAGTGCCTGAAGCTAGGCTCGTAGTAGCACACGGACAAATGCCGTCGGCTCAACTGGAACGGAATATGGCCCTATTTGTAGATGGCAAAGCCGATGTGCTCCTTTGTACCACTATAATTGAGAATGGCATTGATATTCCTCGTGCAAACACAATAATTATTGATGGGGCACATAAGTTTGGACTCAGCCAATTATATCAGCTCCGCGGTCGGGTGGGGCGTTATACTCATCAGGCTTATGCTTACCTTGTATTGCCTCGTCATGCTATGTTGCTCCGTAATGTGCGCCAGCGGATTAGTACAATAAGACAGTTTTCATCGCTTGGATCTGGGTTTAAGGTTGCATTGCGTGACCTGGAAATACGTGGTGCGGGGAATATTTTGGGTCGGGAGCAAAGCGGACATATTGCAGCAGTTGGGTTTGATTTGTATTGCAAGTTACTTAAGCAGGCGGTCGAAACTCTACGTGGCAAACCTGTAGTTACGCAACCACAAGTTGAGGTTCGGTTCGATTTCCTTGCTTTAGGCCCACTTCCGGAAGGTGACACACGTGTTCCTGCGTTCTTGCCACCTGCTTATATCCCGGATATCCAGCAGCGAATTGAGATTTATCGTAAGCTTGGCCAAGTGGATTCGCTTGAAACACTTGATGCATTAAAACGCGAGCTTGAGGACAGGTTTGGTCCGATGCCTGAACCTGTAAAATTGCTGTTCCTTGTGGAGGAATTGAAAGTTTTGGCAGGGGACCGACAAGTGAATGTTTTAAAAGTGGAGTCTAACAAACTGATGATTTCTCGACGTGGGGAAATGATAATGAGTAACGGGCGCTTCCCAAGGCTTAGATCGAATACCGTTTTGGGTAAGCTGCGAGAAATCAAAAGGTTTCTCCTCCGGATTCCAACTCAACAACCTGCAGGTGTTGAGAGTATGCCCAGCCACATGCCTATCAGAGAATGGAGTTCGACAGATGTAACATCGGATGATCACGCGCAAAGCTTTTCGCCGTAATTGGAAAAATCGTGTAGGTCCCAGTGCTTGTTATAAAGTGGCGGTGGAAATTCTACGATAAATACTTTTAGAACACGTGTGAGCCTTTGACGAAGGCAGTTGGATGCTGTTGGCAAGTATACGTTTTTGGTTTAATGCTGCCTTGGAATTAAGCTGCTGTCCAACGTCCAAGCGTGAAGCTTCGTCTCTGCAGAAAAAGTTAAAGTCTGACCCCTGTTGCCTGCGCGTTGCTTTAGAGCGGATTATCTTTGGTGTATCAAGGAGGTACCATTGTGCGGACGATTACAGCGGAGATGACTGAAGTTTTTTCGGCCGGTTAAAAGAGGCTCGATAGGTATCAGCTAACTGAAGTAACTGGTATCCAGCCGAGAAAATGTTTTGTAAAGATTGATTGAAACAGGGGTTTATCTACAAGTTTTGCGTTTTTAGGGGTAAGACCGGTCTTTAATCGCAGATTTTTAAAGGGTGGAAATGGTTTTTGGATGGGGGTGTCCCTTTAAACAAAAGTGGGGTGGCTGACGGGACTCGAACCCGCGACAACCAGATCCACAGTCTGGGGCTCTACCACCTGAGCTACAGCCACCATGCAATTTTCACACTATTCAACAACCGTTAATACGTCAAGCCAGGTAATTTAGCCATTTTGTACCTTGCTTCAACATTGAAAAATTGCACGTGTGAGCATGCCGAAAGTGTGGTTAACCCCTAATAACAATGTGCACTCATTTTGAAGTAGACCCACTCGCTCTATTATGCATAGGAGCTTTCAGCGTCGTAAACAATAGCAGTGGGTCCTATTGGCACTTAAAAATGGTACTCCCAGCTTGAGTGAATCCTTACAAGCCAAATCCTAATCGGGAATGATGACCCTGGGTCGATTAGAGTACCATCATAGGCCTCACCGGTTTGGTTAAATGACTATTCCTTTTGAGAGGGGGCCATTAGTGCACGAAAACATCTTTTACCAAAAGGTGATTGAGTACCAGTAGCAGCATGAGCAAATTGAGGGATTCAGACTCTTATATGCAGAGAAGATACAAAACGGTGTACAAATCCACCTTCCTAAAGCTGTGGGATGAGGTTATTTAAGCACAGCATCGGGGTCGAGATGAAGGCTTTTGAGCCAATTGCGTACTTCTGCAGGGTCAATCCGGCTCCATGAATTTGCCACCGTTAAGATTGCATTTTGTTTGAGAGTTTCCTCAGAAATCATGTTGATCCACTGGCTGGCAAATTGTGGGTTTTCCACCGCAATTTGGTTTATGTAAGCCACTATGGCGACATCGCGAATTGGATTTGTGGGGAGAGACCGTAACCAGTCACCCGCTTTTATGGGTTCGAGACTTGCCCAGTGAATAATTACTTCTTGAATGGCTGGAATTTTGGTTTGGGGATCGGTGAGGGATATCACCCAGTTTGCGGCAGCGGCTGGGTCTTGCATTGCCCATTCTGTTGCAACAAACATAACGGTGGATGGTTGGATTTCAAGAGGTGTAAACCGGTTAAGTATTTCGGCGGCCTGTGCAGGCGAATTATCGACCAATGCGTTTACTATACCCGAAAGGATAGCTGCTCGTTCAGTTGCTGACGGCGCTTTTTCCAACGCACTCAAGGCGCTTTCAAGGTCTTGTCTAGCCCAGATACGGGCGATTTCTGTCAGGAGGCCACGTTGTTCCTGTACAGAAACGAATTTGTTGACCAGCTCGAGCGCACGTAAGGGATCTGTATAAGCGAGTTCGCGAGCGACTGCACCGGCAATGTTAGCGCGGAGTTCCGGTTGGACGGCGTGTTCAAGCCAAGCCAAGGCTGAGGCAGAATCTTGTCGAACCCATTTCATAATGGTGGACTCAATAACCCGAGTTCGACCATCTTGTTCAGGGAGTGTTAAGGCCCATTGGATTGCTGAGGCTGGATCTGTTTCCGCCAACATTTCCCCAATAGTCTCTAGTGTTCGGCGCTTAGCTAGTCCTGGAGGCAGATTAATAGCCCATTGCTTAGCAAATTCTGGATCAGATTCTAACAGACCAATGGCGATTGTGGGTAAAATAGTTAGATGTTCTCGGCTGGGAGGGATCTCACTGATGATATGAGCTGCCAGTTGTGGGTTGTCGAGGGCTAGTGTAAGGGCGATCTCCCGCAACGCCTGAGTGCGCTCGGCGGGTGACTGCAGTGAGCGTGCACGAAGTATTGCGTTGGTGGGGTCAAACGCTGCCAAGTGTGATAACGATGCGTGGATTGCCTCTGTGCGGATTTGACCCTGCGGTAGGGATAAGGCAGCATTAAGAGCGTTTGTAGGGTTTTCTATTGCCCATAACATTATAATATTGGCCAATAGCTCAGATTTGGCTGGGCATTGGGGAAGGGACTGCACGAAATCGAAGGCTTTTTGGGGATCAGCATTCGCCCATGTAGGTATTAGGAATCGTAACGCGTTTTCTCTTGCGGTTCCTCCCGGAAGTGCATCCGTGAGTTTTACAGCCGTTTCAATGGCTGAATCTGGCCAGTGCTCGATAAGTGCAATGATTGCGTGATTACGCTCAGTCCCAACAGGTAATTTGAGGGCATATTGCGCCGCAGTTTCTGGGTCTACTGAGGCCCAACCAGCCATGACATTTCGTATAGCAGCTAACCGTATTAACCCACTAGGTAATGAAGCTGAGTACTCCATAGCTATCCTCGGGTTGAGCATACCTAAGGTTTGGAACAGCCCTTCAAGGGCCGCTAGCTTGTGTTGGAGTGATAAACCTCCGGCTTGGATTTGCGTTAAAGCCTCATGTGGATCAATTGTCGCCCACGCGGCGAAGATCACGCGAAAACTTGATGACCTAATTGAAGGAGGCAAATGTTTGACCAATTCAAGGGCCTCGGTTGGGTTAATTCCAGCAACGGTTTCTATTGCGTAGTTTAGAAGCTCATTTTTGAGTGGTGATGCCGGGAGTGATTTTATCCATCCCACTGCCTTGGCAGGCTCAAATGCAAGCCATTCTTTCACCACGTTTGCTATGAGTCGATCCCTACAAAGCGAGGCGGGCCAATCTACCAGCATGGATAGAGCACCCACAGGATCGATCAAACTCCACTGTCGTATGAAGGTTTGTCGCAATTCATTTTGGGGTGGGGCTAGCAAAGATTGTTTAATGCCCTCGGCTACAACTTTAAAGTCTTGAGCACTCAAAGTGCTGAAGATTAGGTTCCATTCAGGGGTACGGCGCCATACACGCTCGCGGCATTCCTCGTTGATCCGGCAGATGATTTGAGCGAGTGACAATGAAGGGGTCTCCTTACTTTTTGATATCCATTGTCTCGGGGAGGGTGACCGAGCTGCAGTGAGTTTTTGGGTGACTTCAGGGGAAAGGTTCCCATGCATGACGACGAATTTGGATGTCCATCGACCGACGAGTCCACCTAAGGCAAAGGCAAGTATGAACCCCGCGAACAGTAAACCACGTTTCATGGCGTGTTTCGGTAACGATTAATCCGTTTTTTCAGCCATAAATTATTAGCGGGACGCCGTTTTTGGGCGACGTCCCGCCAGCTTGTTGGACTTTTGCATTCCTTCGGCCTAGCGGCACGATTTATTTACAGGTAACGGTCACCGAATTACCTGACCCGCCTGTTATGGCATAACAACCACCCGCACAGTTTTCCACCGTTCCTGCCTTGACTTTTGTGTTGTAAGAATCTTGGATCCAAATTCCAATACCACTGCAATTGCGAATATAGCAGTTGTTTATCGTTGCGTCGCGACTTCCGGTAAGACTGAAAATTCCGCGACCACAACGATCGGCGCTTACATAGTTTACTATTCCCACCTGGTTGGTGTTTGCTACACGAAATCCTGCATAACCACCACCGTAACAGCAATTGTAGGCGTAAATGGAACTGCCTGACCAATTTTTGGTATTATTAAGGAGTAGCCCACACCCAGTGGAGTTGTTGGCGGTAATTGTACTCCAGTAAAAACCGTCTACTGAATATGTTTCAAGACCGTGCGCTGTGGCGCCGTTGGCAGTTATGCTATTTACGTTGATGTTCCGTGTGCCAGCACTTTTGCCATCGTCGAACCGGAAAATCAACCCGCCTGTTACATCGCAGCTACATCCGCTTAGGGTAATTCCGCTGCTACTTCGTGACCAGATACCGTATCGTGGTGAGCCGGTGATCTTCAGATTTTTGATCGTGACGTTATTTTTCCGGTCAAGTTGGATTACTGAGACTGTACCGCTTTGGCCATATGCTTGTGTGCCACAGTAGTCGAGTGTTAGGCCGTCTTTTGGGACAATACCGTAAGTGGTGGCAGCAGTGCCGCTATTTTTTATGTAAATTGTACCAGAGCTCATATTGTCTATGCACGTTTGGATGGCTGTGTTGTAATCTGGACCGGTGTAAACCACCGTCCCGTCCACTTTTGCGGTCCAGGTGCTACCCGACCGAGTAACATAGCCGGTTGCACAAAATGCAACCGTAGCAATTGTCAGTATGGGCATGGCAAGTATGGCAGAGTTTTTCATAGATTCAGCGTAGGTGTTTTTAAGGTTTTGTGTTTGCGGTGAACTTCATTTGCTCACTCGGTATAAAATTAAAATTTGGCTGCTGTAATCCGTCCATAGCCAGTTCTGGCTATCCTACGTAAGTTGCTAAGGCAAGTTTTTAAGCTTATTACCTAAATTGGTTATGGATGGTTGTGATGCGGGTACCTAAAATAAACGCATGAAAGTGTGGTCGGGTTACATTGCAAGTTTTGTCGTCATTTTTTGTGTGTGTTTTTCATTTCGACAGGCTTTAGGAGAGCCGCTGAGAGTGGTTATCGTTCCTCAGAAAGGTACCCCGTTTACGAATTATAATTTAGGTACCTGCGCTGCAACAGATGGTTCTACTTTGAGGGTTGACTCACAAAGTTTGTTTTTGAACGGGCGGAGGTGGTTTCCAATAATGGGCGAGTTTCATTTTGCTAGGTATCCCAGCAACGAGTGGCGTGTTGAATTACTCAAGATGAAGGCGGGTGGAGTAGACATAGTTTCCACGTACGTGTTTTGGATTTTCCATGAGGAAATTGAGGGTCAGTATGATTGGGCTGGGAGTCGGGATTTGCGACAGTTTGTCAAACTTTGCGGGGAATTGGGTTTAAAGGTAGTAGTTCGTGTTGGCCCCTGGTGCCACGGTGAGGTGCGTAATGGGGGATTCCCTGACTGGCTAATGAAGAAGGGGTGGAGGTTAAGGTCTGGCGATACTAATTACCTCGCAAAAGTGAGGGAATTTTACGGCCAAATAGCAAGGCAGTTGGATGGGTTGCTTTGGAAAGATGGAGGGCCTGTAATTGGGATCCAGCTTGAAAATGAATACCGCGGATCTGGAGAGCATTTGATCATGCTTAAACACATTGCACGTGAGGTAGGTTTGGACGTGCCCTTGTATACTCGAACCGGTTGGCCAACACTCGCCAGGCCTGTACCCCCCGGAGAAATCTTTCCAATGTACGGTGTCTATGCCGAAGGTTTTTGGGATCGCGAGCTGGTACCAATGCCTGGTCGTTATTGGGCGGGGTTTCATTTCTCGCACTTGAGGATGGATGAAAATATAGCGAATGAGATGCTTGGACGTCGCCAGGTAAAGGATGAAGAAGACGTTCAAGTTTACCCCTACCTAACGTGTGAGATTGGAGGTGGCATGATGAATAGTTACCACAGACGACTTAAAATCGATCCGGAAGACGTTGAGGCAATTACTTTAGTGAAATTGGGTTCTGGCAGTGTGCTGTTGGGTTATTACATGTACCACGGAGGGGTGAATCCCGATGGGAAACTGACCACTTTAAATGAGTCACAAGCAAACAACGAGTGGAATGATTTGCCAGTGAAAAACTACGATTTTCAGGCGCCTTTAGGACAGTATGGGCAAGTTCGGCCTCATTATCATTTGCTAAGACGCATGCATTTGTTTTTACATGATTGGGGTGAAGTACTGGCGGGAATGAGATCATACCTGCCCGAGTCCCGGCCTATAGGCAAAAGTGACGTTACCAATTTACGTTGGGCAGTACGTGCTAATGAGCAAGGAGGGATTATCTTTGTGAATAATTACCAGCGTTTGCAGCCCATGCCGGCAAAATCCAACGTCCAATTCAAAGTCGAGCTGGGAGAGCAACAGTTTATTTTGCCAAACGAGCCTATAACTATCCCCGGGGATGTCTGTTTCTTCTGGCCATTTAATTTTGATTGTGGTGGCGGCATAATTCTGGGCTGGGCTACAGCACAGCCTGTCTGTAAATCTGATGATGCGGAGCCCATTATATATTTCCGGTCGATTCCTGGAATATTGCCTGTGTTTGCGTTCAAGATCGGACCGAAACTACCCATTTTAAAGCTGAATAAGGGTATGGGGAATATGGTTACCAACAATGGAATGGTAGTAGTGACTGTCACGAATACGGGCCCATGGGTCGCATTTACAGCGGTTGGTTCTTTGGGTCAAAGGATGAGGTTCTGTGTTTTGACTGATAAGCAAAGTTTGCGGATCTGGAAAATTAAAATCAATGGACGCAAATTAGTAGTTTACAGCGAAGGTAACCTATATGCAGAAGGAAACACGATTATAGTAACTTCAACCAATGCCAGCGATTTCATGTTAGGGTTGCCTGTGGATGTTAGAGTGAGAAAACCGTGGCGGCGAATACCTGGATGGAACAGAAACGTGCACGTTGACGCACATGTGTTTAATTGGTGGGTTACCGAGGTCGAACCTATCCCCGAGAGCAATCTTTTATGTAAAGTGCAGTTAGTGCGTGAACCTGGGCTTGCACCCAAGGTAAGACTTGGGCAAATTTCACAACCGGTTGCAACCCAGCCGCGCGAGGAAGATTTTCAATTTGCAGGCCAATGGCGAATTACGGTGCCTCCACATATTCCTTGGCCTGCGGTCGATATGCTTTTGAACATTTCCTATGTTGGCGATGTCGCACGGGTTTCCCACCATGGGAATCTTTTCATTGACGATTTTTATAATGGTTTGCCTTTGGAAATGGGACTTGCCCGATATTTGAACTCCATAAAGGAGGGTGTATTGGATTTGTTAATTCTCCCGTTGCGGGTAGATGCACCAATTTTTATAGACCCCCGTACCAAACCACAGTTCAGTCCGGGGATACCACAGCTATGCGAGTTAAAAGAGATTAGGTTATCACCGGTTTACCAGGTGAAAGCTATTGTGCAACAGTCACGTGAGTGAAGCTACAAACTGGTGTCTTTCTAGAAAGGTTGGTGCGGCGCCTAGGGATAAAAAGCTAGGCTATTTGCAGGAAGTGTATTTATCGAGTAGGTTTAAACCTGACATGAAAGTGCTGTTGGTATATCCGAAGACCCCCGATACGTTTTGGAATATGCGGCATGCGCTTAAGTTCATATGTAAGCGCGCGTCGATGCCCCCCTTAGGACTTTTGACGGTGGCAGCTCTATTACCTAAACATTGGGATCTCCGGTTAGTAGACATGAACGTGGGGAAGTTGACCGAGGCAGACTTGAAATGGGCAGACTATGTTTTTCTTAGTGCAATGTTAATTCAGAAAGAAAGTGCTGAGGAAGTGATAGGTTGGGCAAACAAGTTTGGCAAGCCAGTTGTAGCTGGTGGCCCATTATTCACTACAAGTCCAAATTTGGTAAATGGGCGCTTTTGCTTAGTTAGAGGGGAAGCGGAGGAAATAATCTCCGAATTAGTCTTAGATATGGAACAGGGACAACTAAAACCGGAGTATCGAGCTGCGGGATTCCCCGACTTGAAGACTTCACCTGTACCTCGTTGGGACTTAGTCAAATTTAAACATTACGCAGCAATGCCAGTACAGTTTTCTCGAGGATGCCCGTTTAACTGTGAGTTTTGTGACATTGTCGTGATGTTTGGACGGGTACCCCGCGTAAAAACACCTCAGCAGGTAATCACGGAGTTAGAGGCACTCCGAGGATATGGATGGGATGGGGGGATATTTCTTGTGGACGACAACTTTATTGGTAACAAGCGGTCTACACGACAACTCTTGCTAGAGCTTATCGAATGGAGGCGACGAAATAACAGTAAGATGACTTTTATGACAGAGGCTTCGATAAACCTTGCTGATGACCCAGAGTTATGCCGATTAATGGTAGAAGCCGGATTTAGAAAGGTGTTCGTCGGTATCGAAACGCCTGCCCCAGAATCACTCGAAGAATGCGGCAAGTTCCAAAACAAAAGTAAAGACCTTGAAGAAGCTGTCCACGCCTTGCAGCGGTATGGATTAGAAGTTATGGGGGGGTTCATCGTGGGATTTGACAGCGACCCAAAAGATATTTTCAGACGCCAATTTCAGTTTATCCAGAAAACGGGGATAGCCACCGCAATGGTCGGGCTGCTAACTGCTTTGCCAGGTACGAGGTTGTGGAATCGACTTATGGCGGAGGGACGAATCATAGCTGAAAGCACGGGTAATAATACCGCCACTGTGCTGAACTTCATTCCAAAACTCGGGCGTGAATTTTTGGTCCAAGGATATGCTTCGTTAATGAACGCGTTGTATGAGCCGAAGTTGTATTACCAGCGGGTGAAGGTGTTTTTAGAAAATTATCATCCGCCGCGGTTGAATTTGACTATTTCGTGGATAGATGCTTGGGCCTTCCTTAAGTCTATTTGGGTGCTTGGTATCCGCGACAAGGGGAGATTTCATTACTGGAAGCTTTTATTCACAACGCTTTTGCGACGCCCCAGAATCTTTCCTACTGTTGTTGAACTGGCAATTATGGGATATCACTTCAGACAGATCGCCCGCGGTTTGCGAGTAGCTGCAACGGCATAGATTAACTGAGTGGTAATCTCTTAAGACTTTGGAATTCAAAGGTCACTCTGCACCTTTGCCACCATAGGGATTATTTCGATGCGCATGGGTTGCTCCAGATAGAGAGGGGGCCGCCCGGTACTACCACCAGCTCATAACAAAGCCATATAACGTGGCATCGTTTAAGAGTCGAAACGTTAGGACGATGACTGGTGGCAAGTTATTGAAACCTAGCGGCCCCTGGAGAGACCAGAGAATTTCTAGCGTCTTGGAACCTCACGCCACCAAATAAATGGTGGAGTGGCGTTGGTGATCGCAGCTTTTTTCATAGAACCTGTGTGAAGGTCTACAAACAGCATATTGACCTTCAGAAGGTGGCGATCGCGGATGCTTTCGGCTGTGTCTTTGGTTACCATATGGCTATTGGCATCACAAAACCACATCACCTCTGCTGGTTTTGTAATCGCGTCTTTTTTGGGTGGAGGCTCTAACCCCGCAATTGACCCAATCCAAACTAGTCCTGCAACATGTCCGTTAATTGCATACGAAACGTAAGCATCAGCGGATCCCATAGCCATTCTAGATCGCTCACCTTTTTGCTCAGGGCATTCAAAGACATTTATGTATTTGAATACCGTTGTTCCTGATTCGTTAGTGCTTCTCTGGTATGGATTTACGATTAGATAAGGTTGGATTTGTACCTGCCATCCGTATGAGCCTATTCGCCACGCTCCTCTGTTGGTGTCTGGATAACTCCATACAACCATTCGTTGATCAAAGTCGGCAGAGTACATTTCACATGCTAGCCCAATTTGCCTTAGGTTGGAAGTGCATTGGATGGATTTGGCAATGGATTTGGAGCGGCTGAGACACGGAATCATGAGCCCTGCAAGAATAGCTATTATGCCAATTACAACTAACAACTCTATGAGTGTGAAAGCATTGTTGCGATTGTAAGCAGGGTAAAAACTGCGAAAGATTGGTGCATTACACCAGCGTTTAGTCATGGCTCCTCCTAAAGGGGAAGGGTTAGTTATTGATGTAGTGTACCGAGCTTATTTGTTTGTGGGGTTGGGTTATCCCTGTGCCTGGGTTCCCAAACAGGGCCGTGCACTTCAAGATTCGTTTCTCGCTTTGTTACAGGCTTGATATCTAAGACGGGCGTCTCTGGCCAGGCGTCAATTTTATCTATGTAAATGTAAGGAGGGTCGACTTTTTCCACCTTGCAAATAGTCAGACCAATTAGGTTAGGTCTGACGGGAGATCTACATGCAAATACACCAGTTAGAGGATTGTTTGTATTGCCCATCGGGTGGACCTGAAGGCGACTCCGTCGTTCCGGTGTGTCGTTGGCATCGAACCACCAAATTACATAAATGTGAGACCAGTTTTCCAAACCAAGTAATCCGTCCTTATATGTATCATAGATTCGTATTCGTGGGGTAGTGTTGGTTGTAATTTCAACTTTGCCGATGGGAAACAGGTAATACACTGGCTCGCTTGCTGAATGTCTGTTTGTTAGCGACGTTGGATCCATTGGTGGATGAGCTACCGCGGTAGTAGGCATAAAGAAGAAAGGTAGAGTGAACATCGGGCATTTGAAGAGCAGTTTTTTGAATTGTATGTGGTTTTTTTTCATTTTGACAACCTCCTGTTAGTATTACTAACGCCTAAAATCGTAATACTAATAAAAGGTGTGTCAATATTTTTTGTGACTGAAGGTAAGTTTTTGCCGCTGTTTACTTCTGTAGTAATGTTCGACTCAAACAGGCAAAATAGAAACCCAGGCAGTTGTGAATGCTTTATTTGTGTGAAGGTAATGTCTGTATCTTTGGCCTACGTACGTTCTGGCGAAATTATGGATAAATATTCTTGGATGACGTGGGCAGCTACTTCTGCTGGAGTACGATAAAGCGTGCTAATCAGTACATCCGCTTGTTTGTAAACGGGTTCGCGGATTGCAAGAAGCTCTTTGATTTTGGCTTGTGGATCAGGGCATTGGAGCAGGGGACGATTTTGCTGACCTTGAATCCTTTGCCAAATAACTTCCGGTGGAGCCCAAAGGTAAAAAGTCAGCGCATGCGTTTTGAGGCTCGCCAATAATTCTGGGTTCGCTCCAATGCCACCACCAGTGGATATTACTGTGTGAGAGAGGTTTTTTAGTTCCTCGACAATCTGGCGTTCCAGCGCGCGAAATGCATCCTCTCCCTCTTGAGCAAAGATGGCAGGGATAGGTTTGCCAGCACGTGTCTCAATAAGGTGGTCGGTGTCGATAAATTGGAATTGTAATTTATTTGCTACTAAACGTCCCACGCATGTTTTGCCGGCACCCATGAAACCTAATAATGCTATGTTTCTATACTCACGCCCGCTGCTCATATGTCCTAGCGCGAAGTTTAGAACAGAGACATCAATTGGCTTTTAATACCAAGCCTTTGATATACGCCAAAATTAGATTTGGCAAATCCAGACTATAGCCCCCTTCAAGGATACTAAATGTTGGAATTCTGAAAGATTGAATTTGATTCCCAAGCCAGTAAAAATCTTCCAACTCTAATGGTAATTGGGTTAGCGGGTCGTATCGGTAAGGGTCGAAGCCAGCCGAGACGGCGATGAGCTCGGGTGCGTAATCATGCACTACATCTAAAGCATTGGAGAGCGTTTGGAGGTACTCCTCTCTTGTGCAGCCGGGGGGCATGGGAAAATTGTAACAGTTCGGTTCTCTGTTCTTAATACCTGTACCAGGGTAACATGGTGATTGGTGAACCGACACATAGATAATATATGGGTGATTGTGTACGATTTCTTCTGTGCCGTTGCCGTGGTGTGCATCAAAGTCAAAAATAGCAATTCGTTTAATTCCGCGAGCAGCAGCTTCTAATGTAGCAATTGCAATGGAGTTCAAGTAGCAGAATCCCATACAACGATTTCGTGTTGCATGGTGGCCAGGAGGGCGCATCAAGCTAAATGCAGGTTTACCTTGAAGGGCGTAGTTCATTGCTACCAGTGCGCCACCGACTGATCGCCGTGCGTATATGTGTATTCCAGGGTAATATGGTGTATCAGTGTCGAAATCGTACGGCTCTTCTAATCGCTTTAGAAGTGTTGTAGAATGAGCACGAAGAATTATTTCATCTGGTACGTCTATGGGTTCATCCCACAAAATGTGTACGTCGTTTTGGCTTTGGAGTTTTTCAATGGTTCGTGCTATGCGGTCGGGGCGTTCCGCGTGGCCGCGCTGACTGTAGCCTAAACATCTAGTTTCAGTGATTACGTGGATTGGAGTCATCGCTTTTATGCTATCGTGGGGTTGGGGAGTAGATCAATTTTTCAATGCTAGGATGTAAAGGGGGGTGCGTACTTGTAGTAGTTTGCGGCTGGACAATATTTTGGTGGTTAAATTTCTTGCGTGGCGGTATGAGAAACCAGAGTTCTGAATTGGTAATGAGGGTGAGAAAGCACTTTTGTGCTGAGAAAGCAATGGTATATCTATATTTGTTTTGCTGCAATTGAGTTCGAATTGATGATTTGTTGGGGGCAAATGCCGCTTTTTCCCGTAGAGTATTCGGGCATATACAACAATAAGGGTTTTTCAGAAAGGATATTTTGATTGAAGGCGGATGTTGAAATTGGTTTAAAACCTGATTAGAGTCCAATTGGGTTTTGGAAGAAGTTGGCAGGTCAGTCTGCCCTTGTTGAGGTAGCGGAGGTGGCAGGCGACCTGGTGGCGCTCCTGGTCTTCAAAACCAGGGTGGGGCCTTACGGCTCCAGGTGGGTTCGATTCCCATACACCTCCGCCACTTACTTTTGTGCGTGTATATGAGAAGGGGTCGAGAAAAAAGTGAATTTAACTTGCTTGGTTGGTTTTTGGTGGCTGTTGGTGTTGTATGCATTGCAATTGGTGTAATTATTCAAACCCCGTTGCCTGACCAGGAAGACCAATTAGTAGGGCAACTGACCATCAACCTAGCAATCACTCATGGGGGAATTCAAGCTCAACCAATAGCAATAAACGGGAAAGAAGGAGGTATTGTTTCAGGCCCTGTGATTGCTCATCCTGTCTATGGGAGAATTAAGCTGTTTATTGACAGGTCTGTTACAAGTGCATGTCCTACCTGAGTACGTTGATGTTACGGGCTGCTAGGTGGCAGTCCACTTAGTGTTAGATGCTTAGTATGAATGACGGAAGGAAAGGATGGGGGAACCCTGCTCAGATAGATCGCCTTCGGTTGAAGGTTCAATTAGCTTTTCTGTTTGTTTGGTTGCTCCCAGTGGGATCCCGGTTGCATGCATTTCCTGCGTGTGTGTTTCACTGTTACGCGTGTCCAGCATCTTCGTTTGCTTGTCCAATTGGTTTGTTGGCAAATTATGCTGCGTTGTTCCCTGCAATCTTGAGTGTTACAATTATGCCTTGGCTTGTATTGGGAGTGTTGGTATTTGCAGGAGCATTGGTGGGAACACGCATCTGTGGGTGGGTATGTCCTTTCGGGCTTATTCAAGATGTCATAGCAAAACTTGGGCCCAAACGGAAAATCGGGTTGCCTTCATGGGTGGGTTTGGGTCGATATGCTGTGTTGCTAGGGCTTGTGATAATTCTGCCGATGTATTTTGGTGCTAAAGGTTTGTTTTATGAAGAGCAGCCTATAACAGTATGCAAGATTTGCCCAGCTGGCGCACTGGAAGCGGGATTGCCCTATTCGTTGTACGGGTTGGTCAAAGGAGGGGAATGGCAAATGGGTGTTTTTAAGTCGACACTACTAGCGGTGTTTTTGCTGGTGGCTATGTGGGTTTATCGACCATGGTGTAGAGTGCTTTGTCCTCTTGGTGGATTTTTGGCATTAATGAACAAAGTTAGTTTAGGGCGGTTGCACGTGGAGTCTGAAAAATGTCTGCAATGCAACGTGTGTCTTAGGCTTTGTCCAGTAGGGATTGCACCAGTGGAGAATCCAAACTCAGTTAGGTGCATACGCTGTTTACGATGTGTAAGTTGCGGGGTGATTTCGTGGAAATCAATATTAGGTACATCTAGCAAGGAACGTGGGGGGGAGACCCCGCCGAGTAAATAACTCAGGAATTTGAGCGAGATTAGGTTAGCAGGTGCCAGAACTTGAGTTAAAGGCAGTAAAGTGTATTTTGCCTGTTATGCAGGCAGTCGATGTATCACTAGGTGTAAGAAGCTATCGTATTTGGATAGGTCGCGGGCTTTTAGAAAGAATTGGGCAGGAATGTGCTGGAATCGGGTTGGGGCGGAAATGCGCGGTGATTACCGATACCAATGTAGGACGGTTATATGCGGAGTCAGTTTGTGGTTCGCTTCGGAACGCGGGGTTTGATCCAGTAGTAGTGGAGATTAGGGCAGGGGAGGCAAGTAAGAGTTTGCGAACCGCCGAAGATTGTTATGAAAAGTTGGTAAAAGCAGGGTTAGATCGAAAATCATTCATTGTGGCGTTGGGTGGGGGTGTTGTAGGCGATCTAGGAGGATTTGTGGCGGCTACTTATATGCGGGGGATCAAATACGTTCAGGTTCCGACGAGCTTGCTAGCACAGGTAGATAGTTCTGTTGGCGGCAAAGTGGCCGTCAATTTAAAGCAAGGGAAAAACCTAGTAGGCGCGTTTTATCAGCCCGTACTTGTGATATGTGATGTGGGAACGTTGGTGACATTACCTGAGCGTGAATATATTTCTGGGCTCGCAGAGGTGATAAAATATGGAGTGATTGCGGACTCGAGGTTCTTTACCGAGTTGGAGTTGCATTTTAGTGAGCTGAGTTCAAGACACCTGGGGGTATTAGAGGAGGTAATCACAAGATGTTGCCAAATCAAAGCCGACGTAGTTAGCAGGGATGAGACCGAGTCTGGACTGCGCCAGATTCTAAACTTTGGTCACACAATTGGACATGCGATAGAAGCTGTGTATGGATATGGTCGATTTCTCCACGGCGAAGCAGTTGCAATAGGAATGGTGGGGGCTACGTATCTGTCGACAAAAATTTGTGGGTTACCGGAGAGTGAAAGGGAGCGCATAGTTAACTTACTTAAATCGGTAGATTTACCGGTTTCGATTCGAATTACGCAACGTCGACGAGAAAAAATACTGCAGGCGATGAAGGTGGACAAGAAAGCGCAGGGTGGTGAAATTAAATTTGTGCTAGCAAAGCGCATAGGGGAAGTGGTTTGGGGGCAAACGGTTCGCGATCAAGAGATCAACATGGCGTTGGACGCGATTTCCGCATAAAATATGGGTTAAAAATGGCATCAATTAGCGAAACATTGGTCCGTGAATTTTTTGAGTTTAGGGGTTTTTTAGTTAGGCAACTCCGCAAATATGTAGGGCGAGAGAGAGGCGAAGAGCGACAGGTAGATTTGTTAGTTTATAATCCGCACCCAGAACTAGGGGCTGATCCCTTGCCGTTGGAGCTGAAAGCTTCGGATGTAAATCGTATTGCACAGGGTGAGGTTGTAGTAAAGGGATGGCATTCAGAAACCATGAGCCCTTCTTTGTTAGCAGGCCTGGATGATTTGGATAAGGCATTGGGTCTAGAGGTATTCCGCTCGGTCTCTCAAGGATTAAATGTTGCTCACGGCCCTGTAACACGCATTCTCGTGGTGCCCGACTTGCCAACCTCAGCAGCTGCGCGTGCTGGGGTGTTTGATGCCCTAAAAAAACGGGGGGTTGACTGTGTTTTGACCTTCAGGACGGTGCTCTCTGATCTAATTTCGCACATAGAGTGCAATCGTAACTATCAGAGAGCAGACGTGATCCAAGTCATACGGATTTTGAAGGTCTATGGTTATTTGAAGGAAGACGCTCAGTTGGAGTTTTTTCAGAAACGACCTCGTAGGGGGAGGTCACAAGCGGTGGAACGTATAGGGATGCCACCGCCGGATGATAAAGGTGAGTCATGATTGTAGGGAAAACGATTTGAGACATTCGTAGATCGGACCCTTGGGGGTCAGTGTGCTTTTCATTAAATCAATCTGGGTCACGTGCCATTCTCCTAATTGTTCCAGCTTAATGTGTTGGATTGTTGTACCGATAGTGCGCAAGTCGCTGGGATCGGAAGACTTTACCCTTCCTAGGGTTATGTGTGGGTGGAACTCGCGTTCTTCAATTTGACCAATGTTACTTGTCGCATCGGCAATCGCTTTAGCTAAGCAGAATAGTTGACGAGTTTCGCCTGAGATTCCTACCCAGATAACCCGCGGTCGTTTTATATCGGGGAACACCCCTATGCCAGAAATGTTTAAAGAGAAGCTGTTAAACTTGGGTGTGATTTCACCGAGTATGGTTTCTAAGGCAGATACTTGTGACTGGAGTATCTCGCCTAAAAACCGGAGGGTAATGTGTAATTGGTTTGGCTCAGTCCACTTAATGCAGTCTAGGGACAATTTCTTCTTTAATTGGCTTTGGTTAATCGCAATTGCCGCTCGGAGGTTAGCCGGAAGATTTATTGCAATGAATGTTCTAACTAAAGGTTCGTTCATTTTCGTGAAGCGCTTCCAATAGATTTAAATAGAGTTAGGCTGATTTGCTTGTGGTGGAGTGGGGGGAAGTTCAGGTGGTGGTGAAGGGGGACTCAGCTTGGTCGGATCTAATCCGATGCTATTAAGCGCTCTAAGTTGGGCGTCAAATATTTGTGACAAACCCTGCTTTCCCAACGCCATCATCTGTACAAACTCGTCTTCGGTGAAACAAGCTTGTTCACCAATCGCGTGTATTTCCACAAATTGTCCATCCCGGGTCATTATAAGGGTCATATCTACATCGGCTACTGTGTCTTCCGCGAAGTTTAGGTCTAACAATGGTCGACGGTCGATCAACCCCACGCTTACGGCAGCAACTTGATGGCGGAGGGGATTTTGTGTGAGTTTGCCTTGTTTTAGTAATCGGTCAATAGCCATTACAAGTGCCACGTATGCGCCTGTAATAGAAGCGGTTCTGGTCCCCCCATCGGCTTGGACAACATCGCAATCGATCCAAAGTGTCATCTCACCTAGCGCTTCTAAGTCTACTGCAGCACGGAGTGCTCTTCCTATAATGCGTTGGATTTCCTGCGTACGGCCTTCGGGTCGTCCTTTGGTTATTTCGCGGGGTTTCCGTTCAGGGGTTGAATAAGGAAGCATGGAATATTCGGCAGTAATCCATCCACCCACCACATTCTGGTCCCGCATCCATTTGGGGACAGAGGCTTCCATAGTGACTGCGCAGATGACGTGAGTATTGCCCCATTGAATTAAGACTGATCCGAGCGCAGCCGGTGCGAAGTCTAAATGGAACTTAATATCGCGAAGTTGATGTGGCGCACGGCCGTCTTGTCTGTTTGTACTGTGTGCAATTTGGATGTTTTCTTGGTTTTGCGTTGTCATGGCAAAAATAAGCTATTTACTCTTGGGCGGTTTTCAGTTTAGGAAGGCTGGAAAGCGCTGCGTTTAAAGGGTTGATGGCCCGTTCTGTGTTTGCGTTTAGGATTCGTTGCATGAATGCGATGGCTTCTTGAATAGTTTTTATGTGTTTTGGTAGTTGTGCACCTGAGGCATTGGGGTGACCACCGCCATTTAGTTTGCGTGCTATGTTGATTGCTTCCCCGTTCTTACTTCGAATGCTTGCCGATAATGATCCATCTCCTTGGCGTGTTATAGTGATCAACACTTGATAGGGCAAGGATTCGGTAGAGAGTAGTTCGTTCACGATCACATTTGTATTACCTATCACTGTGTCCACGTAAGCGATGCCCGGGGCTAGTTCAACCATGTTTTCCAAGGCCCACGCTTTGCCGATGGGATCTTCTATACGGCGTTTGGTTGCGATGACTTCTAGCAGTGGGTGATCAAGGAGTTTTTCGATTTCCCAGTCGATCAAAAGTATGAGGTTCCAAAAACGGTATGTTTTCACCAGTGCAGCATAATCGCAGGCTGTAACAAAATCAGGGTCATCTTCCAGGAACAAATCAGCGACGTTACTCAAATGCACTAGCCTGTCCAGTTTTTGTGACCGAATCCCGTATTTATTGCACAGTTCATAGGCAAGTAGGCTTGCAGATTTTTGTGAGGAGTGAATTAAGACCGCATGTTTTGGGTTATATTCTAAAGTGTGATGATCGATAATGAGCCAGCCCGGTTTATCCATTTTGGGGCTCACCCCCAGGTCTGCCACCCAGCCAGTTGCCTCGGAGAACTTTCGTGATAACCATTCGCCCGTATGATACGCGATTAATGGGACGTCTTCTTTAAATAAATGATTAGCAAGGCGTTTTAACAATACCCCAGCTACTAAACCATCTAAATCGCTTTCATGGGTCAGTATAACTTCTGGTTTTACAAGCCCGTCTGGCATACTTGTAAATAAATACAGCCCAGCGGCATTTGTCATGCCCGAATTTTAGTTTTATGTGCGGGCTAGACTGATATGCTTTAGGTTTTGAGGCTTACAGGGTGGGAAACGAGTTGCATTTTTAAGGTTTTGAGTGTACTTAAGAGCTAAAATAAGCTGTTGCCGTTGGGCAACGGGCACAACGTTAGGAAGTATCCAGCCATCGGTCCCTCACCAAGATGTTGTGCTCGAAGTTAAGGTTGCCCCTACAAGTGGTAGTATGCTACAGTAGAATTCAAGATTTCGGTTTCAAAATCAAAAACAATGTACCTAAAGAGCATAATACTGCTTGGGTTTAAGTCATTTTGCGATAAAACCACGCTGGAGTTTCAGCGGGGGATAACAGCAATTGTGGGGCCTAACGGTAGTGGTAAATCAAACATATGCGATGCGATACGATGGGTTCTTGGAGAACAGTCGGCAAAGGCTCTTCGGGGAGAGACAATGGCTGACGTTATCTTTAATGGAACTGAAGAGCGGAAACCGTTGTCGATGGCAGAGGTATCCCTCGTTTTGGGTGATGTGGATAAGGCGCAGTTGAAGGCGGCAGGATTGCCTTTGGATTTCAATGAGCTTACGATTACTCGTCGAGTGTATCGGGATGGTATCGGGGAGTATTTGATTAATGGCACCCAATGCCGTTTAAAGGATATTCAACAGTTATTCATGGGTACTGGAATTGGCCGAACTAGTTATAGCATATTAGCACAGGGGCAGATTACGCAGTTACTATCTACCAGACCAGAAGATCGGCGGATGGTTTTTGAAGAGGCAGCGGGAATAAGTAAATATAAAGCCCGGCGCAAAGAAGCACTTCGCAAACTTGAGTATACCGAACAAAACTTAGTTAGGCTTGCTGACCTAATTCGTGAAGTAAAACGGCAGATAGGGTCATTGCAACGGCAGGCAGCAAAGGCACGACGTTATAAAGAATTTACAAAGCAGCTTGAATTTTTGGAGACTCAGTTTGCAAGGCATCAATACGATTGTTTGTTGCATGAATTGCATTGTGTGCAGCAGAAAGTAGCTGAATTGCAAGCCCAGCTCAACAAGGTTGAGGTGGAAGGTTTGGCTTTAGAGAACGAGGTATCCATGGCTCGGGAGGAACTGAGGCGTATTCAGGAGGAGTTGACTAGTGCCCAGGAGGTAAAATCAGGGGTTAATGCTCAGATTCAACAGCACCGTGATCGGATTAATTTTAATTTGCAGAGGTTGGCGGATGTGCAAGCGCGGGAGAAGCAAGCCCGCGGAGAGATTACTCTGGCAGAGGAAAGGATTGCCAGTGTAAGGGTGGAGCTACATGAGTTGGTCCATCAACGAGATCTTTTGGTCGAAGAAATAAAGGAGAAAGAGCGTTCGTTTGCTGCGCGGCAAGCCTCCTTGACAGAAGTAGAGGCAAAAATAAGGAGTTGCCAACAGCAAGTTGCAGAGTTGCAGACAAAATTGTTCGAAAATGCGCAATTGCTAGCGCAATTGCGGAACAAGATAAGCAATGCAGAGCACCAAGTCCGAATAGATGGTGTACGGTTGCAAAAGCTGCAGGAAGAGCGGGATAGGTTGTTGGCTCAAAGGCAGGAGTTGGAAGCACGGTTGAGTGACCGGATGGCGTCTATCGAGACTCATGAGGCTGAGCTTTCATCAGTGCGTGAACAAGCCGCGAAAATTAGGGCTGAGATTAGAGAGTTAGAAGGACAGCTACGAGATGTAATTGACCGAATAAATAACATTAGCCGGCAGTTTGCCGAGGCGAATTCGCGATTAGACGTGTTGAAACAGCTAGAAGCGTCTTACGAAGGTTTTGCTAAGGGTACCGTTGCAGCTCTCAAAGTCAGAGAATTTGCTGAAGGTGTTTTGGCAGACAAAATTCAGGTGCCAAATCAATATGTTTGCGCAATTGAATCTGCCTTGGGACATCATCTAGAGTTGGTGTTGGCAGAGCACGCCGAAGGTGCCCGGGCAATTCTAGATCAGTTGCGGAATAACAACCTGGGGAGGGCTCACATTGCTGTATTGCAACTGTGCCGCGAGATAGCAGGCTTCGAAAGGCAAGAAACGGTTTCCTCGGATGCTGCTTGCTCTACCGATGGATATATTCCTGCGCTTTCAGTGATTTCTTCTGAGGAAATGGTCAGGCCCTTGGTGGAAGCATTGCTAGGGAAGACTTTGATCGTTGAGAATTTGGAAAAAGCATTGGCAGGGTTGAAAAATGGACTGGCGGGCCATGATTTTGTTACGCTGTCTGGAGAAGTCCTTACACGACATGGTGTGTTAATAGGGGGGTCTCTTAATGGTGAAGGCCACAATCCGGTTTCAATCCTTGCAAGGAAAAATGAGATAGCGGCTTTGGAGAGAAAAATTCAAGAACTGAGAGTGATACGGGGAAGCTTAGAGCAGGAGCGAGATACAGTTCGCGCCAAATTGGATGAGCTTCAGAGCTCATTGGAGGGAATTGAGAAGCATCTTCGCCAATGCGAACTAAAGGGAGCCACTAGTCGAGCAGAACTCAATACATTGAAATCGGATTTGGACGCAGTAACTCAAAGGCTAGCCGCGATAGATTTTGAAATAGAGAGTTTACGTGCCGAGATTGAGGAGTTAACCCAGGAGCGTAAACATGCTGTGGATGAATTAACCGCGCTCGAAACTCAGGGAGAGAGTTTGCGTAGCGCTTTTGATGAGGCCCGGTTTAACCTGGAGCGCTTACAGCAAGAACGTGAGTCCGTTCTAAATAGCGCCTCCGAAGCGCGTGTGCAACTGGCTACCTCCAAACAGCAATTGGATGGATTAGAGAAACAGATCCGTGCGCTTACGCAGAGGCTAAAGGAGTTAGAAGAAACGACGCGAATCCGGCTAGAGGAAATTGAGGCAGGAAGGGTTTTGATTGATCGGGCTCAAGCAGAGGTCCAAGAGTCGGAGCGGTCGGTTGAAGATTTGCAACGGCAATTGACAAAAGTGGAGAAAACGATAGCCGACTGGTCAAATAAGCGGCTAGAGGCCGAAGGTCGAATTTCTGGATTGGAAAAACGGATCAGTGAGCTCCGGAAAGAGTGCAATCGCCTGCGCGAAGAGTTGACGAGCGCTGAGATTGAGGTGGCTCAAAAGCGACTTAGTGCTGACCATGTGAAGGAGCAAATTAAGCAAAAGTACCAGGTGGACCTCGAACAGGTTAGAGGAGAATGTATAAAAATTATTTTCGCTGATGAAGGTCCGGCAAAAGTACAAGTTGTCTCACCAGAAGAAATGGCTGCGCACGGCTTGGCTACCGACTGGAGTGCTGTAGCCCAGCAGATAGATTGGTTGAGGAAGAAATTGGAAGAAATGGGACCGGTGAACCTGGTTGCGTTAGAGGAATTCGAAGCTGTCCAAGAACGTTATCAATTCTTGACTAAACAATATCAAGATCTGGTGGATGCTAAAGCTCAGCTGGTGGAGTTAATAAACCGTATAAATGCTCAGTCCCGCCAAATGTTTCTTGAGACATTCGAACAAATCCGTCGAAATTTCCGTGAGTTGTTTGTAGAAGTGTTTGGTGGTGGCAAGGCAGATTTGTATTTAGTAGATGAGAACGATGTTTTGGAGTCAGGAATTGAGATCGAAGCTCGACCGCCAGGAAAACAGAACCAGAACATTAGCCTGCTTTCAGGTGGTGAACAGACAATGACAGCAGTAGCGTTGCTTTTTGCAATATACCAGGTGAAACCTAGTCCGTTTTGCGTGCTAGATGAGCTGGATGCAACTCTGGATGAGGCTAACATTAACAGGTTTGTGAGATTGGTACAGAGGTTCACGGATACCACTCAGTTCATAATTATAACCCATAACAAACGTACTATTAGCTTGGCTGACGTCGTTTATGGGGTAACAATGGAAGAAAAGGGTGTCAGTAAAGTTGTGAGTGTTACCCTGAGGAAGCCTGAGAATGATACGAACGACACCGCATTTGAGCAGAACCAAGCTGCCGAACAATTGGCTGCACAGCAGCCTGGTTAGATTTGCCGACTTACAGCGGTATTTTGTGGGTTGACACGATCTGTTAATCAGAAACCCTAAGTGAAACTCGGGTAATATCAGTTGCTCGTCCTGTCTCAGGTTGGATTTCGATTAAGGCGCCTTGAACACGCACGTCGCCTGTGGCTACTTCAAACCGTTGAGGTAAACCTGTAAGAAAGCGTTTTATTACCGGTTCGATTTTGCGCCCTATAACACTTTCGTGGGGACCAGTGAAACCAACGTCGCATAAAAATGCGGTTCCGCCAGGTAATATTTGTTCATCAGCAGTCTGCACGTGGGTATGGGTCCCAAGTACAGCACTCACACGCCCATCGAGCATGCGAGCCATAGCAATTTTTTCCGAAGTGGCTTCGGCGTGGAAATCAACAACAATGATTGGTGTGCATCCATTAAGTCGTTCTAGTTCTGCATTCACTGCTACAAAAGGGTTTTCCATTTCACCCATAAAAACGCGCCCTTGAAGGTTAATTACCGCTACTTCGTAGTGGTCAGGGGTTTTCCATAAGATGCTTCCGCTACCTGGTACCCCAGGTGGATAGTTTAATGGCCTTAATACTCGAGGTTCTTCTGCGACTAGGTCGAGTGCTTCTTTGTGATCCCAAATATGATCCCCAGTAGTGATGACATCTACGCCTGCTTCAAAAAGCTCTTTTGCAGTATTGCGTGTGATGCCTGCGCCTCCCGCGGCATTCTCGCCGTTCGCAATTACCAGAGAGACTCCTTTCTCCTCACGAAAGCGCGGTAGCACTTTCCTAAGTGCTTTCCGCCCGGGTTCACCTACAATATCACCTATAAACAGAATTTTCACAGGAATGAACGGTACTTGGATTTCCCGAATAGGCAAGCCAGACTGAGGCATCAACTTGCGGAGACCGACATAAAAGGAACTCCGGTGTATGACTCTTAATTCGGCTTCGTTGGAATTTGCTGAAGCGCTGATTTTAATCAGGATGAAGGGGAAATCACACGGCTTAGAAAATCCAGGTGTAGTGTAATTATTCGGAAATAAAGTGGCTTGCAAGGAGTTGTGACTCTAGCAAAACTGCGTCCTGCATGAACCGGATTGAACACAAGTTTTGCCAACTGCGGCAATCTGGTAAGAAAGCGCTAATTGTTTACATTGGTGCTGGTGATCCTGATCTGGATGCAACTCGTGAACTTGCTTGGGCTTTTGATGAAGCGGGTGTGGACATACTTGAACTAGGCGTGCCATTTAGTGATCCATTAGCAGATGGGCCTATCAACCAGATGGCCGCCCAACGTGGGTTATTATCCGGGACAACGCCTCTTGGGGTGTTTGAAACCGTGTTGCGGATCCGAGCGAGATCGGAAATGCCGATCGTGCTTTACGTTTATTACAACTTAGTTCATCGGATGGGGTTGGAAAAGTTCATAAGTGAAGCAGCGCGTGCTGGTGTGGATGGCTTGTTAGTATTAGATTTGCCACCCGAAGAAGCCTCGGATTATGATTTCGTAATGAAGCAGACTGGACTGTGTCCGATTTATCTGGTAGCTCCGACAACTCCAGAAGAAAGAATAGCGAAGATTGTCCAGCGCGCCAGAGGATTTATATATTATGTTTCGCGAGAAGGTGTAACAGGTATGCCCACCAGTTTTTCCGAGGCGTTGCGAGACCGAGTGAGTTTGATGCGGCGGTATACGGACCTGCCGATAGTAATAGGATTTGGCGTTGCTACTCCTGAACAGGCTCGTTTCGTAGCCCAGTTTGCAGACGGTGTGGTGGTCGGTAGTGCAGTTGTAAAAATGATCGGAGAGCTTGGCAAGACGCCAATGCTGGTCCCCAAGGTTAAGGAGTTTGTGAGCCGTTTAGTTTTGGCCGTGAAAACTCCCTGAGGGGAATGAATTGGCTTACTCCTAGTTGTGTAGTATGAAAGGATCGAATAGGTATGTAATAATAATGGCAGGTGGCCGAGGTGAACGATTTTGGCCATTGAGCCGCGAAACTACCCCAAAACAACTATTGAAGCTGTTTGGGAATCGTTCACTTTTGCAGCAGGCAGTGGACAGGATTAAACCGTTAGTCCCCGTGGAGAATGTTTTTGTAATCACTACTCGTAACCAGTTAGCTGAAGTTCGAAATCAGTTGCCACAGTTGCCGCGGGAGAATTTAGTAGCCGAACCGATTGGTCGCGACACATGTGCCGCAGTGACCCTTGGTGCTGCCCTGGTAGGTTACCGTTGTACATCAGGGGTAATGGCTGTTCTGCCTGCGGATCATTTGATCCCTGAGGAAAAAAAATTTCAGCAAATATTAAATGACGCGTTTGAGGTTGCTTCCCGAGACCGAGTGTTTGTCACAATTGGGATTAAGCCTGTAGAACCTACGACAGGGTATGGGTACATCCGCTTGGGCGAACCTGTGTGTCTAAGTGCCTTAGGGATCCGGAAGCTTAGTACACAATTTTTCCATGTGGCCCAATTTGTTGAAAAACCTGATTACCCAACCGCTGTTGAATACGTAAGGTCTGGCCAATATAGATGGAACGCAGGAATGTTTATCTGGTCGTTTGAAGCAATCGTAGAAGGGTTACGCCTACATGTACCAGAAATGTATCAGGCTTGCGAACGGTGGTTAAAAGTAGCAGGTTCGCCACGAAAACTGGCGCGTATGTTAGCCAACGATTACCCCAACATAACCAAGATATCAATCGACTACGCACTCATGGAGAAAGCGCAAAATGCTCTTGTTGCTGAAGGGGATATGGCGTGGGATGATTTAGGCTCATGGCCAGCGGCAGCCCGGTATTTACCTACAGATTCTGATGGCAATGCACTGCGGGGTGAATTCGTATGCGTGGATTCTAACAATAATCTAATTTACGACGCACGGAGTAAGAGTCGGCGCACAGTGATTACAGCCGTTGGAGTAAGTGAAATGATTGTGGTGTTAACCGATGACGCTGTACTTGTGACAAATCGTGCAAACGCGCAAAAGGTCAAGTTGCTTGTGCAGAAGCTTTCTCAATTACCGCAATATAAAAAGCTAGTCTGACTTATAGGGGTGGTAGACCACAATGCCTGTAAGAGTTTTTGATCTGAGTTTTGGAGTAGTACCGGGCAAATCGCCAAACATGGGGTTACGATGATCAACATTGAGCAGAAAAGATTATTTTTAGGGCGGCAATTAGTACCAGGCTTGCCCGAAGTTAGCTTAATTCTGGGGGGGCGGACTTTTAATGGTTGTTGATTGTGCTTAAATCCTGCTGCGACAAGATGTAATCCAATAGTAAAATCCTTATATTAAAAAAAGATGGTTGAAAAATTGCAAAAGTAATGAATTTGAAACTTAGTTTGGCGGCTCTTTTCTGGATAACTGTATGGTAGTGTGGTTAGCGGGTGTAATTGGGTTTTTATGCTGTTCCATTAAGTGGCAATGCTTTTTGAGGATTCCCCAATTGGGCTTTGACGAGGGGCAGTCAACTGGGTATTGTGTTATATGTATGAAGCTGTGGTGCAGCATTTGCGTATGGCTGACCTTCGTTTTGGTGGGATGTAGAGGGCTTGCGCAGGGATTTTTTACCAAGACGGTCCCGATAACGTTTTCGCCACCGAAGGGCCGGCTTACGCTGACCAATGTACCTAGCCAAAGGGAGGAGTTATCGCAACTCGATCGTGATTTGCGCGGGCGAATAGGTGGCGGGTTAGATTCCCCTGCAGCCAATCTTTCGGCCCCCGCCCCAGCTCCAACGGTACGCGCTGTTGTTCGGAAAACCGATCCTGTGTTGAATGTTCTTCAAGGGACGTTTGACTCAGGCAATGTATCTAAGAGTGGTAATGACCAGTTTATTCGGGAGTTAGAGTTTCAAATCGTGGCTGGCTCGAGCCGCCCCATGACACCTCAGCAACGGCAAATATTTGAGTTATTGGATCGGGAGCTTCGGGGTGTATCCCAGCAATCCGTCCGCGAGGAGGGGAAACAGCTTTCATCGGTCGAAAGTGCCTTGCGAGAATTTACCTCGGTGCAGAGTCCAATTGATTTTGTTTATCAGGACTCGTTGGGCAATAGTTCACGCCTCGTGGATACCATGCGGGTTCAAGAAAGGAGTGCTTTTGGCTCCAGTTCAGCTAACCTGACACCAAGTGTAACAGCTGGGTATTTCCCGCAACCTACCTCACGTTCGCAGATGAGTTGGGGATCGCAAGAGTGGTCTTCGAGTGTGTATAATGGTGGGTCGACTGGATCGGGCAAATTAGGTAATTGGGAAAGGGGGAGCGGTATGGGCTCGGATTGGGAGGCACAAGCTTTAGGAACCATTGGAACTGGAGTTAAAGGGTCCCCGTACGGATATCCATCAGTAAGTGGCCCAGCTGGGGCAACTGGTAATTGGGGCACTAACTTTGGTATGAATTTGGGAAGTGCTCGGTCTGCTTCATCATTAGGTCAAGAACCTAAATTGCCTGAACAGCGCCGAGCACCTAATGGTCTACTTGTTCTTCCCAAACCACAATTTTAGTTAATCTGGTTTCAATTGTTTCTGGGCTCCGGTAAATTTAGTGGGCAGCGGTCACAATTAGTGCTTGTTCAAGTGTGGTGACGCCTTCTTTGACACGGTCGAGAGCCGCCATGCGGAGAGTTTTCATCCCCTGAGCAATAGCTGTATTTGTTATTTCTACTGCACTTGCACGGGCGATAATAAGTTTACGGATTTCATCGGTGATAGGCATGGCTTCCATAATTGGCAGACGCCCATAGTATCCCGTGCCTTTGCACCGTTCACAACCACGACCTCGATAAAGGGTTAGGCCTTCAAATTCTTCGGGATGGATTTTTAGATCGTGAAACATCTTCGGGGGGTATGTAACGGGCTCTTTGCAATGTGAGCAAATGCGGCGCATGAGCCGTTGCGCGGTGGACAGAATCAAGGATGAACTAATCAGGAACGGGGCGATTCCCATGTCGTCGAGTCGTGTTATAGCACCCGCAGCATCATTACAGTGCAACGTGCTTAGAACCTGGTGACCCGTGAGTGCCGCTTCAATCGCTATTTCGGCAGTTTCAGTGTCTCGAATCTCTCCAATTAGGATGATGTCTGGGTCCTGACGCAGAATTGAACGTAGTGCAGAGGCAAAGGTAAGACCAATTTCTTTTTTCACATTGATTTGGTTAATGCCGTGGATTTGGAATTCGACCGGGTCTTCTACGGTGACTATGTTCCATTCGGGCGAGTTGAGTTCTTGTAATGCTGAGTAAAGGGTGGTGGTCTTTCCTGAGCCTGTTGGACCTGTTACAAGTATTATTCCATGTGGAGCATTCAAAGCTGCCCGGAAACGCTCCAATGTTTCTTGATCCAGCCCAATTTTGTCTAAGCTAGGCGCTAGGTTTCCTTTGTCCAGCACTCGAATTACTACTTTTTCTCCGAATACCGTAGGAATAATGGACACACGTAGGTCATAGTCTTTCCCCCCGAACTTGATTCGCGCACGCCCATCTTGAGGAAGGCGTCTTTCCGCAATGTCTAGGTTTGACATCACTTTTATACGTGAGACGATGGCCATGTGCATTGACTTCGGAGGGGCAGGCACTTCCATTAAGGCGCCATCGATCCGGTACCTTATTCGCATGACTTTTTCAAAAGGTTCGATGTGGATATCGCTTGCGCGATCTTTAATGGCTTGAACAAGGATTAGATTTGTGAGTTTGATAACTGGCGCGTCTTCAGCCGAGGCGGTAATTTGGTCGATACTCACCTCTTCGTTGGATTCAGTTGCGACTTGAACGGTTTCGGTTTCTGCAGCTTCTGCTTCGGCCTGTTTTTGAGCTTGCTGGACGATCTCCTCGAGAGAAGCGCTTTTTGCGGAATCGAGATTGCTTAGTTTGTCCATTATAGCTTTTTCGGGTGCTATTAAGGGGATTACATCCATCCGTGTAAGTCGCCGCACATCGTCCAAAGCCAAAACGTTTAAAGGGTCGGCCATTGCAAGAAATAATTGGTTCTCCAGCCTAGCCACGGGGATAATCTTGTGGTTTATGGCTAAATCGCGCGGGATAAGCTCAACCACCTCGCTAGGTATACTTAGACGAGGCAGATTGATAGGCGGGGTGTTTAAAACACGCCCAATTGATACTGTCATGTCCTCTTCACTGACGTAACCCTTTTGCACAGCAAGCTTTATGAGGCGCGTCCCCGTCTTGCGCTGCAGTTCGATCAGTTCAGTAACTTGCTCGCGAGTAAGCAATCCGTCCTCGACGAGCGCGTCAGCAATTCTTTCTCCAAATGTCCGTGGTTGAGGGGGCATAGGAATTACCTATCAGATTCTAAAAGCTTTCTTGATTGACTTAGTGAGCTCTATTGGCGCAGCTAGGTAGTAAATTAGTCTGTTATTGGTCGCTTCACCGAGCTCTTGCAAAGCGGTTTTATTAAACGGGTTAGCAGTTGCTACAAATATCGTCTTCCCCATGCGGTCGAATGGTAAAACACACCATTTCAGACAGACTTGAGCTGGGAACCGCCGAGCAAGTTCGTAGTCTATGTCGTATCGTTCCAGTGGAATGAATGGGATGCGGGTTTTCTCGACAAGTAATTTAAGGCTAGTTTCAATTGGGACAATCCTCTGATCCGCTATTATTTGGATGAACGGTTCTATTATTTTGTCAGTCACTACGGGGGGTGTTGGCCAGTATTGTTCAAAGTCCCCGGGCGCAACTAGCTTGCTCTCCACAAAGATTCTATACATTTCATCCCGCCCGTCGTTGATTATGACTTGAGGTGTAGGCACAACTCTTGGAATGGCAGACGATTCCTTAACCGCCGCACCTGGGGTAGATGCTTTAGGTGGTTGTGTTAGGGTTAGTTTAGGCGCCAAAATTTCCGTCCCCGGAGGAGGTGATGAAACAGCCTCTACTGTTCTTTCCCCATGTTTGGGGATAGATTCTACTGTTTTTGGTCGGGGTGGGGATGGGGGTGCTACAGCAGTGGGTGGTTCTTCTATTCCCGGCTTGGAATAACCTTTATGTTCCGCAGCCTTCTGAATAGGAGGTTCACCAGGTATAACTCGCGCATCTATTTGTGCCAGTGCTTCAAGAGCTTCTTGATCGTTTGGATTTGTATGTAGAACAGCCTCGTATTCAAGGATTGCGGAGGAGACCTGGCCTAACTGTAAGTAGCTCTTAGCCAGGCGCTTCGATGTACGTATCACATCGGCGTACCGTCCCAGTTTTGCATATGCCTCCTTTAAAATCTCCAGTGATTGGCAATCGTAAGGTTGTGATTCAACGATTGCCTCAAACATTTCCACAGTCTGCTCCAGTTGCTGTCGCTCAGCTTCTGACAACCCAGTATCCATAGTGCCTATATTTCCTTTCCTCATTTTTCTAGCTGTAACGGTCAGACTAGCAGGTTTTTGGCCATCATTTATTATGGCGACCGCTCGATCTTTTCTCTACCTGTAGCATGTTTGAAACAGTTTAAGGTGGGCACCTATTGTGATCAACCCTTCCCGACTTAATATTCGGACTTCTGCTGGGAAACTTCATGGCCGGGAAATTGACTAATCCCAAACTACCATGTCTATATTAGAGACAGCCTTTTTAGAGAGCCGAGCCTGTAACCTCTTTTTTTGTTGCGCTTACATGGTCTGGTTATTTCGGGATAGGCCTGGGTTCTGAGCGCATCGGTTTTTCAACCATTCTGGCTTTGTAGCACTTGCCTCTTTTAAAAGCGATAGTTGTTCATTTAATAGTTCTCACTTCCAGGGGGGTTAACCTGCATCCTTCTTGCCTCTATCCACAAAAAGATTCATGGCAGATCGTGGCATGGACTTTATCCTTCTGTCAGCTTTCCATATAGAGATTTCGAGTGGCATTTGGGCCGTTGGGGCTTTTGACGTGCTTTTTGAATAGCAGGGATGTTTTTATGGTTTGCTAGCAATCCGGCTAGAAATTTTGAAATAAAAAAGGTGAGGATGGCTGTTTCCCCTGTTTCGGAAGTGTGAGGTTGGGGAACTGGAGACAAGGAGTGGAAACCCATCACATAGAAACGGGATCTTGCTTTAAGAGGACAGGTGTATACTTTTGAAACCGATGCGTATTCTTTCTGGGATACAACCGACAGGAAACCTGCATTTAGGTAATTATTTTGGAATGATGAAACAGGCCATTGAGTTGCAGGATAAAGGCGAGGCTTTTTATTTTATCGCGGACCTGCACTCAATGACATCGTTATTTGATCCGAAGCTGCGCCGTGAATATACCCTAGAGGTGGCTTACACCTTTCTGGCATGTGGACTAGATCCAAAAAAGGCAGTGTTATTTGTGCAATCAGACGTGCCGGAAGTCACTGAATTGACTTGGCTTTTGGGGACGGTTACCCCAATGGGTTTGTTAGAGCGGTGCCACTCGTATAAAGACAAGATTGCTAAGGGAATTGCTCCAAGCTTCGGGTTGTTCGCCTATCCGGTGTTAATGGCAGCAGATATTTTAATCTACGATTCCGACATTGTACCCGTGGGGCAGGATCAAAAGCAGCACGTGGAGGTGACTAGAGATATTGCGATTAAGTTTAACGAGCGATACGGTACGACGTTCAAGCTCCCGGAAGCGCTCATTAGATCTGAGACTGCCAAAGTGCCCGGAATTGACGGCGAAAAGATGAGTAAATCTTACGGTAACACCATCGAAATCTTTGCCGATGAGGAAACTGCTCGTCGGAAGATTATGTCGATTAAAACCGATAGCCGGCGACCTGAAGAACCGAAACCAGACGCTGACAAAAATATTGCGATCCAGTTGATGAAGCTGCTTGCCCCACCCGAGGTTGCGCAGGAATACGAGGATCGCCTAAGAGGCGGTGGATTAGGATACGCGGAGTTAAAACGCAAATTGTTCGAGTGTTACTGGGAATACTTTGCCCCCGCACGTAAACGGTATGCCGAATTAAAAGCTAACCCATCTATCGTGCATGATGTTTTAGTTGAGGGAGCGCGAAAAGCCCGAGCCACGGCTCAAGTCGTACTTGCAAGGGCGCGGGCTGCAGCAGGAGTGGGTTGGGTGTAACCCAGGGCCTTTACAATAGTATGACATTTTTCAGTGCGTTGGTTTGTGCTAAGGCGGGTGTGGTTTTGAAGGGGAACCCCTATGAATGTGAACAACAAACGGCATATTGCCCTTATGTTGGGCCACGTGTTGGGGGTGGCTGTTCCATAAAGAATGCTTTTGTCAACGTCTGCGCTAAGTTCAAAGTCCGGGTGGCACAAGGCAAGGGGTCTAAAATAGGTTTCTCTAATGGGATTCGTCCTGTAAAGTGAGTTTATGCTCACCAGCTGTAGCTAAGAAAGAACGTGTTTTGACCCCACGCCAAAATTGGATGCATCCATGGTCGCTTTTCCCTGCACAGAAAAAAGTTTTAATGGTTTGCGGTGTGTTTGTAAGGCACTTTTCCCAGAATAAATTCAGTATGATCACAGGGGTAATCTTAGAGCTGAGGTGCTATTTTTAGGAATTCTGCGCAGTGCGTTAGTAAGTTGTGTTCACAGGTTAGGCCGCAGGCTGCTCGCCGCAGATGTCTTACTTTTTTCCTAAACCCCCGCTTCTCCATCATCATCGCCAAAGATTACAGACCATTGCCTAAAATTTCGCTGGTATCGCATTGAGGTAGGTCTTGGAGTGTTTAACCCCATATTTGTCTATCCAATGTGCGGTATTGAATGGCTTCAGCTACATGCTCCACCTTGATCTCTTCAGAGCCATCTAAGTCAGCAATTGTCCTTGCTACCTTAAGAATTTTGTCGTATGCGCGTGCACTTAAATTTAGCTCGGTAATTGCACATTTCAGGAGTTCTTTTGTTTGTTGGTCTATAGTACAGAATTGTTTGATTTCTTTCGGGCCCATTCTTGCATTGCATTTGACACGCGGATTATTAGCGAATCGTTGAAGTTGACGTTCTCGGGCTGCAATAACTCGTGCCCGGATTTGGGCTGATGTTTCTCCGGTGCGATCCCCTAGGATGACTGTGAATTTTACTTGTGGAACCTCAATGTGTATGTCAATTCGGTCCAGCAATGGGCCGGAGATTCTATTCAGATAATTTTGGATTTCCCGAGGTGAACACCGGGACTCTCCTGGCATCTTACCATCAGGGGTGGGGTTCATTGCCGCCACAAGCATAAATTGGGCGGGGAAAGTCACCGTCCCGGCAGCCCGGGAGATTGTGACTTTGCCTTCTTCCAGGGGTTGGCGTAGCGTTTCAAGTACAGAACGTTTGAATTCTGGTAGCTCGTCCAAAAAGAGTACTCCATTGTGCGCTAATGATACTTCCCCAGGCGAAGGATTTACATTGCCCCCTAATAGGCCAGCGTCGCTTGCAGTGTGATGAGGAGCCCGAAAAGGACGCCGAGTCACAAGCGCCTGTCCGGGTCCTAAAAGCCCCATAATACTGTGAATGCGGGTGGTTTCAAGTGCCTCTTGCAAGGTTAATGGAGGCAAAATTGTGGGTAGCCGTTTTGCCAACATTGACTTGCCTGTGCCAGGAGGGCCAATCATTAACACGTTATGTCCACCTGCAGCAGCAATTTCTAACGCGCGCTTGACGGATTCTTGACCTTTTACCTCCGCAAAATCGACTTCCTCTTCATATGTCTGATTGAAAAGCGCATTGATGTCTACTCGTACTGGTTCTATTTTGATCCGCCCTTCCAAAAACGCTGCTGCTTCACGTAGGTTTCGGACTGGGATTACATCAAGCTTGTCGACAACAGCCGCTTCTGCAGCATTTTCTACCGGCACTATGAGTCCCTTCTTGCGATTTGCTTTCGCAGCCATTGCGATTGAAAGTACGCCTCGTACCGGCCGCACCGATCCGTTTAATGCTAGCTCACCCACGATGTGGTAATCTTCGACTCGATTAGTTGAAATTTGCTCGCTTGCTAAGAGGATCCCAAGCGCAATCGGAAGATCGAAACTCGGCCCCTCTTTGCGGATGTCAGCTGGGGCGAGGTTAATCGTGGTCCTTCCCATTGGCCATTTAAATCCGCTCGTGACAATGGCTGTCCTGACACGGTCCCTGGCTTCTTTAACGGCTGCGTCAGGAAGTCCAACAATTACAGTTGCAGTGTCGCCCCAACCGACATTTACCTCTACTTCGACTGGTAGGGCATCGATCCCCTGCAACGTTGCTGAAAGCACCCTCGCTAACATCCACCCATATTTTGCGGAGGCCTCTGCCGAAAAAGCAAATAGATTTTGTTAGGATAGAAGGAACCCTACAGCCTAAGACAAGCTGGCCAATGTTAATGGGAGTTGTTTGGCGTGGGCGACTTACTAAGTCCACTAAAAAGGATTCCTACAAGCATCAGAACAAGTGTCCCAACTACTATCCCCATGAACGTGTGAAATGGACTCTTCAATGCTATTAACGGACCCTTCCAAGAGATCTTCTCGGATAATGTAATCCACGCAATTGTTAGAATGCTTGTTAAGGTCCCAGCTAAAGCTGCACTGTTAGTGTTGGTTCGACTAATTAGACCTAGTAAAAACAATCCTAGCATGCCACCACTAAACAGCGAGGCCAGTTCCCACCACACGTCTAAGGCACCTTTGATGTTGATCATCCCCAGGGCAAATAGAGTTCCACCAATACCAACGCTTGCACTAGCGATCCGAAGCACCCTCATCATTTGGGTTTGGTTTGCATTAGGGGTAATTAAGCGCTTGTAAATATCCCACGCAATGAGAGTCGCCGAAGAGTTGATGCTTCCTGAGATTGTGGATTGGGCAGCTGCAAAAATAGCGGCAATCACTAACCCGCTTATCCCCGCTGGTAAACATGACAGTATGAAATGTGGAAATGCCGCGTCCGGTGTGGGAAACCCACCTGCGGGAACCTTTTCCGGATGGTGAAGGTAGAACACATACAAGCAGGTCCCCAAAAGCAAAAACACGCCAGAGATGGGTATATACATCAAGGCACCTAACCACACGCTTTTTACTGCGCTCTTTTCTGTCGCAGCGGTTTGGTATCGTTGTACGTAGCTTTGATCAATTCCAAAATTTTGGAGATTAATGAACAGCCCATACAGAAACACCACCCAGACCGTCGGCTGCGAGAAATCCCACTCCCATGACCCAAGGGCAAGTTTGTTGGTGGCCATGCCTGTTTTTATTACGGTGGGCAAACCACCGGGCACTTGGAAAATCATAAGTGCGAGACATATCAGTGCCCCACCAATGAGAACGACGCTCTGCAATACGTCTGTCCAGATGACCGCTTTTATTCCCCCTAGATAGGTATATGCGATCACGATTGCACCTGATAGAATGATCAAGATTTTAATGTCACCGCCCGTGATAGGTGCAATCGCTATAGCTGTGAGGTAGAGGATCGTTCCAATGCGTGCTTGTTGGGTGAGCAGATAACAGCTCACGGCATAAAATCTAGCCCAAGAACCAAATCTATGCTCCAGGTGTTCATATGATGAGATAGCCCCAAGCCGTCTGTAAAATGGGACGAAGTATTTAGCAGCCACCCACGTTGCAAGAGGAATCGCAAGGCTGAATACGAACACATTCCAATTAGAAGCAAATGCCTTTCCTGGCAAGGCTAGAAAACTGATGCTGCTAACATAGGTGCCGAAAATTGAAAGGCCAACAGCCCACGTGGGGATTCGGTGCCCCGCAACTACATACTCCTCGGGTTGATTCGAAGCCCGCCCCATATACAACCCCACACCTAGCGTAAACGCCGTGTAAACAAAAAGTACAATCCAGTCTAGTGTTGTCGCTAAGTGACCCATCTGCCACGCAAATCCCCTGTTCTAATCAGAAACGTCTCGGATTAAGCACCACATGTTTAATGCGAAGTCGCTTCCAGGTGTAAGTGATGTGTACCATGCCATCGCTTGATTGAATGACCGCTGGGTATGAAAACTGCGCGCTAGGCTCGTCCTCAAGTGTCAACATCTGTATCCAATTTTTTCCATCGGTGGATATGGCCACGTTGAGCGGCGTACGGACTTTATTTTGAGAGGAATGATTGTACACGAGTAAATGCCGACCATCTGCCAAGGTGATGGCGTCGATGCCAGAATTTGGATTAGGTAGTGCCGTAAACCGCAAAGGTGACCAGCTATGGCCGCCGTTGTATGACCACGACTCGGCTATTTTGCCTTGCCTAGTACGGCATAGGGTTTGAAGAATTCCTTCTGGATGAATCAAAATCGTAGGCTGTATAGCCTCTATTTTACCCTGTCCCCGTAAATCATCCCCTCGCCACCACCCCTCTAGGAAGGATTCTGTAATCTCAAAATGCACGCGCCAGCCCCCCTTGCCCTCAGTACTTGAACCACATATCAGACGCCCTGTGCCAAGCTCAATAGGCTTGTTTTTAATCGGCCCAAATATTCCATCGGGGAGTTTACCTGGCTCAGACCACGTGCGCCCACCGTCATGCGAAATTTTGTACATTGTCCACCACGCGCTTGGGCTAGGGCCTACTCGGTAAAAAAGTACCAGCGGGCCTGTTCGAGGTTGAAACAATACTGGATTCCAACATGGGTAGCGCTCACCTCCCGGCATTACACCATTTGCTACTTCAGTAGGAAATGTCCATTTATTTGATTCCCATCGCGAGACCCATATGCCGACATCAGGGTGCCGCTCATGTGTTCCTCCAAACCAAGCGGCCAGCAACCCGAACGGCGTTTCAACTATTGTCGATGCATGGCAAGAAGGAAACGGGGCTTCCTCAAAGATGAATTCTGATTTCACAAGCGCCGGATGCGTTGGCTGGAATTCGGCTTTCGACTCTAGAATGCAACAGAAAAACAAGATGCCTAGCAGCGGGGAAATAGTTATGGTGGTTGTCCCGGCTTCAGTGATTAAATTCTGCCTCCGCTTCATGAAATTAATCCTAGTTCTTTCAGCACTTCGCGCACAAGGTTCTTAAGCTGTTCGTCTGGATGGGCTAGAGGCGGCATTACGTTGCTTGAACAGATCCCTAAGATTTCAAGCGCAGCTTTAATGCTTTTTACGACTCCTGCTGGCTCAGGGGGTTCACCATAAATCTTCTGAAGCTTTTGGATTTTTAAGTTGAGCTCACGAACTAGCTGTTTATTGCCAGCTCGGAATGCGTTGTAAAAGGTTCCAAAAATCTCGGGTAAAATTTGGGCGCCACCGTTTACACCTCCGTCTGCGCCTAGTTCTAACCCATGGTGCAATAAATCCTCAGGCCCAATCAAAATCGACCAGTCCGGTCTGAGCTTCTTAACCTCCAGTACCTCAGTGAGGTATTTTATATCCCCTGAGCTATCCTTGAGTCCGCAAATCTTTGGGTTTGTAGCAAGTATTCGAACTGTTTTTGGCTTAATCGTTATCTTTGTAAGTGGCGGCATGTTGTAAAGGTACAAAGGGAGCTCAACTTTTGAAACGAGGTTAAGGTAGTAGGCGATCAACTCATCTTGGGTTATTTGATAATAAAACGGGGGGGCTGCCACGAGGGCGGCTGCCCCAAATTGCTTAGCAGCTCCCGCAAGTTCCAGTGAGACCTCAAGCGCAGGGTCGGTAATCCCCACCAAGACGGGAATTCTTCCACTGGCGAAGTCACAGGTCAGCCGGATTAACTCGAGCTTTACCTCCGGGGATAAACTGGGGGCTTCACCAGTAGTTCCCAAAATGAAAATGCCGTTGATGCCAGGCACCATTACCCGATTCAGTAGTCTTTCCAACGCTTTGTAATCGAGCTTAAGTTCGTTAGTAAGTGGTGTAACAATCGGTGGAACGATGCCATGCAATGCATGGCTGATATTGGGAGTTTTCCAAGCAGTTGCCAAGCATTCAATATTAGCGCTCGCTGAAATGTTGTTTTGTTTTTTATCCATTTACGTATACGCGAATATAAACAGTGGATTGCTTCTATCGGTCAAGACTTTTATCAAAACTACCACCGCAGTTTGCCATGTATGACTCCGTACCCCAACGACGTACCCCCAGAGTAAAGGTGAATATGACGACCCAATCTAAACCTCACTTGCACAGATTGTTTTTGCCGGTTCTTAGGAAAGCTCACAGCAGATCCGCCCCAATAAAAAGCCTCTCTCCCCCTGCCTCCGCAGAAATATAGCTTTGGTAAATACTTGCCTCTTTGCAGAATCAAGCCCATTTGTAACTCATGCTTAACCTCCAGGTACGGGGGGCTATATCTTTCCGACCGATAACTTAAACGTGTCAGCTTTGCCTTTCGAGAGGGGTAGTTCAAACTACACCGGTGAGATCGTTCTTTCTCACTTTTGCCACAAGGCAAATATAGGGCTGTGTTTGGCCGTCCACTCAAACGTCCTATTGTCGGCGAAAGGAAGGTTACGCCTTTGTATTTGGCGCTACATTCAGGGCAAACGATTCCTAACCAAAGGTGGCAAAGGTTTTAGTGCAGAGGCTCACATTTGATTACCAAACCAAGGCTGATGTGAAATTACAGTGTTGGAATCGACTTACTTTACATTAAAGGGGTTTTTGTCGTTTGGCGTCGTTCTACATTGGAACTGTACACAAAACTCTTTGCGTAAAGGTTGAATTGCATTTCGAGGTCAAGGATAGGTGTTTGGGTTAGCCCTTTATGCTTCTCTTTGCATAATAGTGGAAGAGCGCAGTGGCAGTAAGGCTTGTTAGCTTCCCATTATTAGTTTGGCTATGGCTCATAAAACGATTAGAAAGGCTTTTGTTTACGTAGTTTTCTTTGGACAAAGGCTGCTGCGCCAACCAAGCCTATCAATTCGTCTACAATTACATATACGGGGATTGCCTCCAACAGTTGGCTGAGCCGGCCTACATTAGTGAACTCGGCAATAAAAGATGGTTTTTTCAGAAACGGCAAAATTTTTGGAGCAATGCCGCCTGCGAGATAAACCCCGCCTAATGCCATGGTTTTGAGTGCCAGGTTTGATGCTTCTGCTGCATAATATTTACAAAAAAGCTCAAGCGCGAGCACAGCTGTGGGGCTTGAATTGGCCAGAGCGGCAGCCGAGATTTTAGCAGGCAAATCCATCGACTCTGTTTGTACATCAAGCTCGAGTGAATCGGGCATTTTTTTCTCAAATTTTAGAAAGTGGTAAATGTTGACAAGCCCAGGGCCTGAAAGCACCCGTTCCCAACTAACGTGCACAAACTTTTTTCTCAGATAAAAATACAGTTCCACATCCAGCTCAGACCGTGGGGCAAAATCGCAATGACCGCCTTCACATGCCCACGGCTGATGTTGTTGGCCATCCCAAAACATACCTGCTTCACCGAGGCCCGTTCCAGCAGCGATCACCGCTTTATTGCCCGGTTTAGGTTCAGCATCGTTTAGTGTTACTAGGGAAGACGAAGGCGCTGCCAACACACCATATGCGCATGCCTGCAAATCGTTCAATAAATATACTGGGATCTTGAATATCCTTGATAGTTCCCCCGCAGAAAGTGTCCAGCCCAGATTTGTTAGCGTAGCTACATTTTCCACTACAGGACCGGCTACGCCTATCACTATTGCTTCAGGTTTGGCTTCCAGGTAATGCCTAATAACAGAATCGGGTGATACGTACTTCCGTGCGTCATATACCTTAACCCCTTGTACCGAAATAGCATCGGGCCTCACACGCGCAATACCCAATCTTACGTTAGTTCCACCTATGTCACCAACAAGTACAGTTATTTCAGCCATGATTCGTACTTAGATTTTAGTTTTTGAGTGTTTAAGGTTCTTTCGATCGGAGCTAGTAATGTCTCCAGCGCGGCTTCGCGCGACGATAATAGCCCCATCGGAGTTCCTTATCTTTAGCAAAAGTTGCTGTTCTATTGCGTCCACCGTTAGAAAGGTTCGTCACGTGTATACCAAACTCAAATTCAAATTTGCAGTGATCTATCAGCCGCTGGACACGCTCGCATGTGCAAAGATGAGAACAAACACCATTAATACTATTTGTGCGTACTCGATGTTGCCAAGCGTAATCTCCAGCTGCACGTAGTAGGCTGATTGCATGAATTGTCAACACCAGAGCTGGTCGTCCGCATCGTTCAGATGGGGAAACATTGAACCTTGAATGGAAAAAACCTCCACCAGATTATCTGCAGGGGCGGTCTTACGGTTGCGATGGCGCAAGTGCCTCTACAAAACAATCTGATGGATTTCCTCAAGAGTACAAGCATCAACCATTTCCTTTTGGAGTTTTGAATAACTGCAATATAGCCGATGGCAACTACCTGTATTCAGGATTTTAAAGAAAAAAGCATAATCCTTACAAACCTCAACCAAAACCGCGGTATTCGACCACATCCTTTAACGGGTTGAAAACGTAAGAGGGTAACCGGCACTCATATTATCATCGCCCAAAACCCAACTCTCCACGCCGAATATAGAATACACTACGGCGTTCCGAAGCTATCATTGCAATGAAAGATTTGCTTAATCAAGGCCTCGAATTGGTCGGGCGACGATGCAAGCTCCGGTGGTTGCCAAAAAGGTGCATGATGATGTATGGCAAATGAAGACTAGGTAATAAACTACTAATGCCATGAAACCGGTTATTATACTGTTTGTGCTTTTTGTATTTGGATCGGGTGTGAGAATGGCATGACCGCTTCCTAAGAGTTCAGTTTATGTATCAGAGGTGGCCGCGCTTGTAAGGGTGCGGACCCCTAGATATCAATCTTCATCGTAGCCACTGCGGTAACGCGGTGGATTTATCCGCCGACTCACGTCGGCGGCTACTGGAACAAAACTGGATAAATCCCCAACTCCCACGAAAACCAATGACCTTTTTACCCTTAAGCATGGAAACGTTCCCCAAACTCGCTGCTTGCCATTGTCAGAGGTAGTTTTCCAGAAAATTCGGCTTGCTTCGAGGGCAGCTGGGGCTTAGAAATTTGTTAGTTCTTTGTTAAATGGCAGGAGTCACGGTGTGGCTCTTGGTTAGAGTTTTCGCTGGGCGAGCCTTCGAACTTCATTCCAAAACACAGGCACAGTGTTTCCAGGCTCGAAGGTTGACCTGGACGCGCGAGCAATCGCGCGGCCCAGGGTGCGTTTGGAGCTTGGGGCGCTTGCCTGGGGCCCCGGAATGAGAGTGCGCTGGGCGCGTATTTCTCATTTTGGGCCTGAGGAAACGTCGGCTCTAAACAGAGGCAAAAACAATCAAAACAAGACCCAAAATGAAGAGACTTGGAGAAACAATCCGTGGAACCGGAATGGCGCTCATATTGTCCGTCGTTCATTCATCTGCAATTGAAGGGGCTCAACATTTCAGTTCACGGCTCTGACATATGGTTATCTTGGCCGAGCGTGGAAGGTGAGACGTACATTGTGCAGTACCGCCCCGATCTTACGACGAACTTGACCTGGATCACCCTCGCTGTCAACCTTCCAGCTGCCACCGGCACAAACCTGACAGTGTTTATTCACTCCAACCAGGTGGCTTGTCACACAAGGCAAACCATCGGCATGAAGTTCAGTAGTGATGGTAACGGTACCGAAACGTTGGAGAGCGAAACAAAACGGGAGGATAAACAGCCAGCCGAACCGATGGTAATACCGAAAGACGGTTCAAAAGCTGCCGTACCCTTAGCGCTTTATCCGCCAGGGGTTGATTTGTCGGGTTACATCATCCTCTGGCCGGACGGCTCGGCTGAGGAATGGAATGCCGAGTTGGTGGAGAAGTGGCAGGCGAGTCAGCAAGAAGAAACAGGCGATCCACAAACAAAGGATTCGGGCGGCGTCCCCAGTTGTGGGTTTTATCGGGTGGTGAAAAATGGGGTACATTTGTGGGGCTTGACCAATGGGACCGTTTTGAGGGGTGTTGTGGAAATTCCGCTCGAAATGGCTTTGACCAACACCGATCAAATCACGGGCATCTCTTTCTACACGGAGGACGGCAATCCGCTGATCGGCGCGTCATTAAAGAACCCGGAAAGCCCGTGGATAATGGTTTGGGACACAACAATGGTTCCCAACGGGACATATGCAATTTATGCCGAGGTGGATTTTGCAGCCGATGATTCGGTCACTAATTCACCTGTTACGGTCACAGTAAGCAACGTCATTTCATTTCCGAACTATTTCTCACGGATTTTTGGTGACTGCATGTGGGTTTATGCGGAGTCCACGATTTATCCTGCGGATTTCGAGATTGCCATGTATGCGGATGAAACCAATTACATCGGTTCCTTCTACGGCTACACGGACGATGGCATTATTTCCTTTCTCTGGGATCTGACGGATGGGGGCTACACTTTTACGAATCATACGTTCAAGGGCGAATTTTACATTACGCCCGCGTCCGGAAAATCTTTGCCAAAGCCGGGAGCCGGCGGACAATCCAGCTCGGGCAGCGGGACCAATTTTTGGGCGAAGGAATACCCCTGGTCCGGCCTTGGCAAGTTCGTGGTTGCTTACAGCCCGCTGGATGACAACAGCACCAGAACATTTCGAATTGGGCTGATGGTGGCGGGTGGAACTGGTGGGGAATATGGAGGGGTGACCTACACACTGGGTAATTATGGTTGGGGTCTTTACGAGCTGTCGCCTGGCAACGGCCAAGGGAGCGCGTTTCAAATGTACGACGGCATGACAAAGACCAATTTGTTAACCTATCTCAGGGACATCAGCTACCGTAATTTCTACTACTTCGGGCACGGTTCTCCCTCTGCCATCGGCGGGGCGCCCGGCACCACGGTTCCAACTATCACGGCGCACGAGCTTCAGAAAGTTTTGTGCAACTTCCTCGACTCCGCGAAGCCGGCCAACTACCACCCCTACCGATTCGTGTTTTTGGACGGTTGCCGAACCGGTGCGGGGAAAATGTGTGAAAAGTTCGGCATCCCAGCGCAGACTGTGAGCACCAACTTCTTCAATGCTGCTGGCGTACGGGCGCGTGCATTTCTGGGGTTCAAGAAAAAGATCAGCTTTAACGATGCACAGTGGACTTGGCGGTCATTGATGTTGAGCGGTTTTTTCATCGATTGGCAACGAGGACTTCCACTCGATGTGTGCGTATCCAATGCGGTAAACGGGGTCCATACGGGTGGTTTTCAAAAAATGGACTCTTCCTATGTGATCTACGGGGCATATAACTTGCGAATCGATAGCCCGTAACGGGGACGGTGGCTTATGAAAAAATTCGCCTTTTTTGTGGTATGTTGTTTTACGCTGACCTGGATGGTTCAGGCGCAAGACGTTCCGCCTGAAATCACTGACCCGGAAGAACGCGAGATATTACGTTTAGCTATAAAGCTCAACCGTGTTTCATTGGCCTACCGGACGGTCGCTGCCCAAATGCTTCTCGAAGAAGCCAATTTTCTTGCGGAACAACTCAAGTTACCGATGCCTCGCCCAATCCAGCCAACCGATGCTTACATCTGGGTCGTGCCCCCATGGTATTCCAAAGCAGACAGTACCAACCTGAGCCTATCGAAACCGGACAGGATCCGTTCAGCCACATTTTATGCTGATGGAGTGGTTATGACTGAAAAGTTCGAGTTTTCACTAGGTGGCCCGCAGAATCGGCGCTATGTTCACCGCTCTAAAATCAAAGATGAGGATTCGATCCTTGATTTGTTTCCGGAATTGGCACGCACACCGTCGCTCATTGACACCAATGGTGCGTATCAATTGGCGACTCAATGGCTGGCCGCAGTTGGCGTGGATTTGCCAGAGCTCGAACGAAAACATAGGTGGAGTGTTTTTCAGCATTTCTTTTGGGGGAACCCGGAAGACCTGCCGAAGGACAAGTGGACGTATAATCCACCCAAAACCACAAAGAAAACGATGTTGCCGATATTCGACGTAAAATGGGGAGATGACTCCACACCGGTCGTCCAAGTAACGGTTCTTGGCACAACAAAAGAATTGTTGGATCTGCGGATTGAAGGCGGTTCTTTTTTGAAGCGTCCGCCGTTGATCATAACCAACGCCATAGAACTCAATACCCGACCGGATCCGCCTATGAAACAGTTGGAACGGCCTGTTCAAGAGCCGCAAATTAATCAGGTAGTTCCAACCAATCCGATGCCTAAGCCGCCCGCGCCATTCCGACGGGAAATCAGGAAACCTTGAGGTGAAAACTCCTTCGCCAGATCATTTGTTGGCGTGGTCTTACGTTAAGATGGTGCAAGCGCTTCTCCGAAATAATCTGAATGATCCCCTCAAGGGCACCAACATGCACCCGTACCGTTTCGTGTTTTTGGATGGGTGCAATACAGCCGATGGCAACTGGCCACAGGCATTTGGGATACCGAAGAAAAAAGGCATGGTCATTATCGACTTCACCGAAAAACGTGGCATTCGACCACGTGCATTTATGGGTTGGAACCGTAAAAAGGTCATCGGCACTCACATCATCGCCGGGAACCAACTATACCCTCCACATGCCGAATACATCACGGCGTTCTGGGAGTATTGGGCGGAGCCACCGGGAGATCGCCCTTTGAAGGATGCGGTTAAACACGCCGAAGATACTGCCCCACTTGCTGCTGGGGGAATGACGGTGTATGGTGCTGAAGACCTGGTGATTGCGTGGTAATTGATTGATTATGAAACCCAGATGCTTGTATTTGGTAGTTTGGATGACGTTCATTGCGTGTTGCGGCGGACTCGCCGCGGGTACCACGACGAACCTAGTCGAGTGGCAAAGGCCGACTAACGGTTTGGCAGCAGCACGCTGGCAAGTGGCATGGAAATATCCGTCTGCCATTACCACCAATACGCCTGCTTTTGAAGCGTGGGCGGTCGAGTTCATGCTTGCGAAGGCAAATGAGACGCGGGAAAAGTGGGAGCTGGAGATTCCCAAGCCATTGACCCTGGATGACGTGTATTTTATAGCTGCGCCCACAGCCCATGGTTTGCGCGGTACTCTCATCACACGCGACGGTCGGTTTGTTTGGCATTTTAGCCGGAACGCGCTTCTTGATTTTTACGACACCAACTATTATTCGGTTTCATTCCGGTATAAGGACGAGGCAGCGGCGCGGCTAGCCAAGATTCCTAGCAAGATAACCAAGAAAGATGCTGAGAGGATAGCGCGTGATGGGCTTGTGAAACTGCTTGGTATGACAGAGGAACAACTGGGGTATCGGAAACGGGTTGAGGTCAATCAATACAAGTTTCAGGAAAGTGACGGGAAAGTCTATCCCTTGCCGTTGTTTGAAGTGACGTGGCGGCTGCGTGGTCCTAAGCGGTATGCGGCTGAGAATATCGAGTACACACCGCTAGACATGCAGGTTTCCGGAATCACGGGAAAGATTGTTAAGTACTCTCATTCGAAGGTATTGGATCTGAATTCGCCGATTCGGCGTGATCCATTGCCGACGAATTATTTTCAGATGTTGGGTTTGCCGGACAACTATTTGGACACGGTACCTGAATCAAAGCGCAGGTTTTGGGGTTTACCGCCCCGCACGAATGCGCTGGACGGAGTCCCTTGATCTCCTCGTTGATGCTAGAGCTTTTTCTTGATGTGGGGTTGCTACGCGGAATGTGGGCCTCCGGCAGGTAGTAGTCGAAATAGGACACGAAGTATTCGCCGTTGTTGCGTGGGGAAAAGCCATTGAAATCGGTGTAGAGCTCGGGCCGCCAGTCCCGCCGGGGGTGGGATTGTGCGAGATGACCAGCGTCGACCGCTCGACGCGCGCAACTTGTATTTCTTCGGACACGGGTTAATGAACAAGCTTGGAGCATCGAAAGACTCATGTCTTACGTTGACTAGTGATGAGATCGCGTCCATTTTGACGATCAATGATCCCAACCCAACCAACCGGCATGCGTTTCGCCACGTGTTCCTTGACGGTTGCAAAACCGCCAATGGCGATTTCCCGACCAGTTTCGGGATACGCAAGAAGGAAAACGTGCCCATTGAGGCATACCAGAAAAATCGGTTGCGGCCGTCGGCCTTTTCCGGGTGGTCGGATTTCAAGCAAATCGCGTTGTTCGACGAGATTCCGTGGCAGTTTCCTGCTTATCGAATTCAATTCTTCTTCTATTGGTCGTATCGGGTATGACAATGTGATTGAGGGTTTGCCAAGGATAATCTCGATCCCCGTAGCCACCGACAAATCAATTCCACTTATTGGTACCCGCCGACGTGACTCGGCAGATGATTCCACCGTCTCACGACGGCGGATTAAAAGGGACGGCCTGTCACTTGCCACATCACCACCAGAGACCCAGCAGCTAACCACACTTAAACCCAGCGCTCCATTCCAAATTTAAACCACCTGTGATATCGGCGCTCTCACAAGTGCGGCTACGAAGCACAATGCCACGCGCCACTCCAGGGCGCAGGTCCATGAGTGCCGGATGCCGAACAGCTTGGAGGGTCGGGTTCAACCCCGACCGATTTTTGGACGACGTGGAAGTCGTCCCTCCAATTCTTCGCCGCATAGGTGCTGAGTCGCAGAAAGTAGGTTGGGCGTGTAATCCGTGCCGCGTCGCGGTTCGTCGTGCAGCCCCGGTTTTTCTCGTTGACTCTTGTTTTTCCGGGCTCTCACGAGCACGGCTACGTTACACCCGCACAATCAAAGCCCTGCCACAGCTCTACCAATCCGAAGGCCCTGCCGCCCATACAGGCACCCAAACCTGCAGAACAACGCGCAATTGCTGCTATGGGCCTGACTGAATTCGTATCCGCTCTGGGCAAACAACAGATAATCAAGCGCGCCACCAACTCCCACAAAAACCAATAACCCATATGCCCTTAAGCATGGAAACTTTTCCAAACTCCCAGCTTGCCATTGTCAGAGGTAGGTGTATGTGAACTCGACGGCGTTGCGCGGTAAAAAGCCCTTGAACTCGGCGTAGAGCTGGGCCGCGAGGGTCTTGTTGTGCGAGATGACTGGCGTCGGGTGGTTCACGTTCCTGATGATCCCGCGATTGCGGGACGATGGTGAACGTTTTGCTCCCGCGTTGCGGGATGACGCCGAGCAGCACCTGATGTTTCGCGCCGGCCAGAATGCCTTCCGTCAGCTTCGCAATGGCTTGCAGCTAATCCCCTGCGGGTTTGAACGGAGCAACAAGCTCGAACATTCGCGCGAACTGTATCGCTGCAGCAAACAACCGTCAACATAACCCATGCAGCACCTCATGCATTGCGCAACCGCCTCCTTAGCCGGCTTGGCAATCCCTAAATTGTAAACTGGGAAAAACCAAACTTGCGTCTGGAAGGTGTTTCTAACCAAGCACTTGAAACAGTCCCGTTAGTCATCGTAGTTTTCCAGAAAATTCGGCTTGCTTCGAGGGCAGCTGGGGCTTAGAAATTTGTTAGTTCTTTGTTAAATGGCAGGAGTCACGGTGTGGCTCTTGGTTAGAGTTTTCGCTGGGCGAGCCTTCGAACTTCATTCCAAAACACAGGCACAGTGTTTCCAGGCTCGAAGGTTGACCTGGACGCGCGAGCAATCGCGCGGCCCAGGGTGCGTTTGGAGCTTGGGGCGCTTGCCTGGGGCCCCGGAATGAGAGTGCGCTGGGCGCGTATTTCTCATTTTGGGCCTGAGGAAACGTCGGCTCTAAACAGAGGCAAAAACAATCAAAACAAGACCCAAAATGAAGAGACTTGGAGAAACAATCCGTGGAACCGGAATGGCGCTCATATTGTCCGTCGTTCATTCATCTGCAATTGAAGGGGCTCAACATTTCAGTTCACGGCTCTGACATATGGTTATCTTGGCCGAGCGTGGAAGGTGAGACGTACATTGTGCAGTACCGCCCCGATCTTACGACGAACTTGACCTGGATCACCCTCGCTGTCAACCTTCCAGCTGCCACCGGCACAAACCTGACAGTGTTTATTCACTCCAACCAGGTGGCTTGTCACACAAGGCAAACCATCGGCATGAAGTTCAGTAGTGATGGTAACGGTACCGAAACGTTGGAGAGCGAAACAAAACGGGAGGATAAACAGCCAGCCGAACCGATGGTAATACCGAAAGACGGTTCAAAAGCTGCCGTACCCTTAGCGCTTTATCCGCCAGGGGTTGATTTGTCGGGTTACATCATCCTCTGGCCGGACGGCTCGGCTGAGGAATGGAATGCCGAGTTGGTGGAGAAGTGGCAGGCGAGTCAGCAAGAAGAAACAGGCGATCCACAAACAAAGGATTCGGGCGGCGTCCCCAGTTGTGGGTTTTATCGGGTGGTGAAAAATGGGGTACATTTGTGGGGCTTGACCAATGGGACCGTTTTGAGGGGTGTTGTGGAAATTCCGCTCGAAATGGCTTTGACCAACACCGATCAAATCACGGGCATCTCTTTCTACACGGAGGACGGCAATCCGCTGATCGGCGCGTCATTAAAGAACCCGGAAAGCCCGTGGATAATGGTTTGGGACACAACAATGGTTCCCAACGGGACATATGCAATTTATGCCGAGGTGGATTTTGCAGCCGATGATTCGGTCACTAATTCACCTGTTACGGTCACAGTAAGCAACGTCATTTCATTTCCGAACTATTTCTCACGGATTTTTGGTGACTGCATGTGGGTTTATGCGGAGTCCACGATTTATCCTGCGGATTTCGAGATTGCCATGTATGCGGATGAAACCAATTACATCGGTTCCTTCTACGGCTACACGGACGATGGCATTATTTCCTTTCTCTGGGATCTGACGGATGGGGGCTACACTTTTACGAATCATACGTTCAAGGGCGAATTTTACATTACGCCCGCGTCCGGAAAATCTTTGCCAAAGCCGGGAGCCGGCGGACAATCCAGCTCGGGCAGCGGGACCAATTTTTGGGCGAAGGAATACCCCTGGTCCGGCCTTGGCAAGTTCGTGGTTGCTTACAGCCCGCTGGATGACAACAGCACCAGAACATTTCGAATTGGGCTGATGGTGGCGGGTGGAACTGGTGGGGAATATGGAGGGGTGACCTACACACTGGGTAATTATGGTTGGGGTCTTTACGAGCTGTCGCCTGGCAACGGCCAAGGGAGCGCGTTTCAAATGTACGACGGCATGACAAAGACCAATTTGTTAACCTATCTCAGGGACATCAGCTACCGTAATTTCTACTACTTCGGGCACGGTTCTCCCTCTGCCATCGGCGGGGCGCCCGGCACCACGGTTCCAACTATCACGGCGCACGAGCTTCAGAAAGTTTTGTGCAACTTCCTCGACTCCGCGAAGCCGGCCAACTACCACCCCTACCGATTCGTGTTTTTGGACGGTTGCCGAACCGGTGCGGGGAAAATGTGTGAAAAGTTCGGCATCCCAGCGCAGACTGTGAGCACCAACTTCTTCAATGCTGCTGGCGTACGGGCGCGTGCATTTCTGGGGTTCAAGAAAAAGATCAGCTTTAACGATGCACAGTGGACTTGGCGGTCATTGATGTTGAGCGGTTTTTTCATCGATTGGCAACGAGGACTTCCACTCGATGTGTGCGTATCCAATGCGGTAAACGGGGTCCATACGGGTGGTTTTCAAAAAATGGACTCTTCCTATGTGATCTACGGGGCATATAACTTGCGAATCGATAGCCCGTAACGGGGACGGTGGCTTATGAAAAAATTCGCCTTTTTTGTGGTATGTTGTTTTACGCTGACCTGGATGGTTCAGGCGCAAGACGTTCCGCCTGAAATCACTGACCCGGAAGAACGCGAGATATTACGTTTAGCTATAAAGCTCAACCGTGTTTCATTGGCCTACCGGACGGTCGCTGCCCAAATGCTTCTCGAAGAAGCCAATTTTCTTGCGGAACAACTCAAGTTACCGATGCCTCGCCCAATCCAGCCAACCGATGCTTACATCTGGGTCGTGCCCCCATGGTATTCCAAAGCAGACAGTACCAACCTGAGCCTATCGAAACCGGACAGGATCCGTTCAGCCACATTTTATGCTGATGGAGTGGTTATGACTGAAAAGTTCGAGTTTTCACTAGGTGGCCCGCAGAATCGGCGCTATGTTCACCGCTCTAAAATCAAAGATGAGGATTCGATCCTTGATTTGTTTCCGGAATTGGCACGCACACCGTCGCTCATTGACACCAATGGTGCGTATCAATTGGCGACTCAATGGCTGGCCGCAGTTGGCGTGGATTTGCCAGAGCTCGAACGAAAACATAGGTGGAGTGTTTTTCAGCATTTCTTTTGGGGGAACCCGGAAGACCTGCCGAAGGACAAGTGGACGTATAATCCACCCAAAACCACAAAGAAAACGATGTTGCCGATATTCGACGTAAAATGGGGAGATGACTCCACACCGGTCGTCCAAGTAACGGTTCTTGGCACAACAAAAGAATTGTTGGATCTGCGGATTGAAGGCGGTTCTTTTTTGAAGCGTCCGCCGTTGATCATAACCAACGCCATAGAACTCAATACCCGACCGGATCCGCCTATGAAACAGTTGGAACGGCCTGTTCAAGAGCCGCAAATTAATCAGGTAGTTCCAACCAATCCGATGCCTAAGCCGCCCGCGCCATTCCGACGGGAAATCAGGAAACCTTGAGGTGAAAACTCCTTCGCCAGATCATTTGTTGGCGTGGTCTTACGTTAAGATGGTGCAAGCGCTTCTCCGAAATAATCTGAATGATCCCCTCAAGGGCACCAACATGCACCCGTACCGTTTCGTGTTTTTGGATGGGTGCAATACAGCCGATGGCAACTGGCCACAGGCATTTGGGATACCGAAGAAAAAAGGCATGGTCATTATCGACTTCACCGAAAAACACTTATGCCATTGATACCCGATATAAGTGATGGCACGGATGACTCGTAGTCAGTACGAAGCACTGCGTTTAAGTGAGGTTATCTGCTGGGTCTCTGGTGGTGATATGCCAAGGAACCGGGCGCTTTTTTGATCCGCCGTCTTACGACAGCGGCTACTGGTGGAAAATGGATCAATCCACCGTCTCACAACGGTGGCTACATTTATGGGTTGGAACCGTAAAAAGGTCGTCGGCCTCATATCATCGCCGGGAATCAACTATACACGCCACATGCAGAGTACATTACTGCATTTTGGCGGCATTGGGCGACTCCACCAGGAAACCGTCCTTTGAAGGCAGCAGTTGAACACGCCGAAGATACCGCCCCACTTGCTGCTGGGGGAATGACGGTGTATGGTGCTGAAGACCTGGTGATTGCGGGCATGAAACGTGGATTTTTGATTTTTTGGGTTTGCTGGCCGCTGGCTGCATGTTGCGCCGATGGATTAAAAGGAACGACAGGTTACTTCCCACACCCTCCTCAGAAGACCAACACCTAACCTCAACTTATACCCAGTGTTACCTCCCAACTATGAGCTACTATACCCATAAACCCATAAAGAGGGATTTATCCGCCGACATGAAATTTGGTTTGTGCCGGCGCGTGCCCGACCACGGGTGCAGGCCCATGAGTACCGGATGCCGATGGCTTGTAGGGTCGGGTTCAACCTTGACCCGGCGACGGCGTGTCGGGCGTGCCTCCAATTATGGGATCAGACGGCGTGGAAGCCGTCCCTCCAAGGGCATTAACGATGGAGGGTCGGGTTCCACCCCGACCGATTTTGGACGACGTGGAAGTCGTCCCTCCAATGGAAACGAAATCGACGCAGCCGCCGTCGTAAGGTTAATCCACCGTCTTACGACGGTGGCTACGGTGGCTGAGAGCTTGGGAAGGATTAAAATCCTGCACCCGTTGGCAAGCGATTCAATTTTGCTCGCCGGCCGGGAATGCCAAAGATTTTCCGGATATCCTCGTTATTTGACAAACACCTTTTGTCACAAGAGAGGTTGAAAACCCACCAACTGGACCGGCTTTTCAGCAACTCATTTTCCCGGTTTGCTAATGATCCGGAGGCCTGTGACTGCGCCGTCGTCCTTTACGCGCAAAACCATCGTATGCCATCCGTGTTTGCCATTGCGCTCGAGCTCTTGGTCTTGTTGTGGACTACAGCCTTAATGTGCCGTTGGTCTGTGGACGCCCCCGGATCGTTGGTAGCAACTTTTGCGTTCAAGGAGTTGCCCTTCGGGTTGCGTTTTTAGCCAAGTTAAATCCTTTTCTATGGGTTATGATTTGTTTTCCACCGTTCGATCACAATCTTGACAATACCTGTTACAGGCTGTGCGTGAAGATGTCTAGCAGGGTTTTGGATACAGTGTAATTGCGGCGCGTCCAACGCATTCTCGATTACGTAGAGCCAATAAGCATCCTGAAGTCGTTCAGCCATCTGCCATTCATGCAGGGTCAGTTCCAATTTACCCGTTGATGCGAAAGCTTTGACCTCAATGTAGCGTGTGTCTGTGGGGGATGTAGATATAATGTCGTAACCCAAGAATTCGCGGCTGACATCGGTGGGGACTCGACCTTGGCACCGTTCGAATTCCAAGGCTACCTTGATACCGGCTTCTTCGACTTGCCGTTTGGCGGCCTCATTTTCGGTAGAAGGGCGCTGCTCTGCAACAGCTTTGGGCAGAATCAGAACCACAGCTTCCAGTTCGGGTTCCACCTTTGTGAGCTGGTGTTCTTTTTCCAACTCTGTCAGGCGTTCCTGTTGTTCTCGCAAAAGGCTTTTGAGGTGATCCTCCTCCTGTCGGATAGCTGCGTGCATGTCTTCACCTGCGTCTTTGCGCCTGTGGTACTCATAAAGTTTTTCCTGGGATTCGCGTATGAGTTCCTTGTATGAAACTTCCAGCCATTGTTTTTTGATGTTACACTCCCGGCTGCGTCGGGCTTGGGCTTCCTGCTGAAACGCCTCCAGTCGCTTCAACGCGTGCTCTTTGGTTGCTTGACTTGCTTCAGGTAATGCACTGAGCTGAAGTGCGGGGATGAGGATGTCATGCGGCATTGTCTCCAGTTCCCAAAGCATACGCGGATCTACCTCGCGGGTTTCGCCGGTGTTGCGGTCGTAAAACAGTGCGATAAGGCGTTCGAAGGCTGTCTCGTTCCGCCCATCCTGCAAGCGAATTCGGTAAAGCCAGAGTGTGCCGTCACGGCCTTGTTCGTCCAACAAGACAGCCATGGCAGGGCGGTTTAACAGAAGGAAACGGTCTATGAGCGCTTCTAGTAACGGGTGTCCTGGCGCAAAGTACTCGGCGTTTTTTTCCCGTGCGACGGCGCGTTCGAAAGCCACCCGGATGCCACGTGCAAAAGCTTCGTTTTGCAACCCATGTTGTTTGAGGAACTCACGCGGGACACTGATGCGGAAAACTTTTGGATGAACCTTGTCTTCTGTGACTTGGCCGCCAATGGTCTGCACAGCCAGACAAGTAAAGCGCTGCACGTCCCACGGCACAAGCCGGTGTAGAAGTGAATCTGCAGCATGTTTCTGGACGCTGGACAGGTCAATGTGATGGCCAGCGAGTGCGTTTTCTTCGAGTGTCCGCCTGAACTGGTCTATGCGCTTTTCGGTGTCCAGGTCCAAGATCTGGTCAAGTTCGGGTTCCTCTTTTGCCAGGACTGCCTGCATAATCAGTTCTTCAAGGCGCACACCCTCCAGCAGCGTGCCGATGACATCGTAAACGGTGTCGCCCAACTGCTGTCGCATCCGCTCAAGTTTTTGCATCAGTCGCTCCAGGACCTTGCCCTCACGTGTGTCGGGATAAAGCATGTTGAAGACGTAACAGTCGCGCTTCTGACCGTACCGATGGATGCGACCCATGCGTTGCTCGAGCCGGTTGGGGTTCCAGGGCAGATCATAGTTGATCATCAACCGACAGAATTGCAAGTTAATGCCTTCACCAGCAGCGTCGGTGCCGACTAATACCTGCACTTCGTCACGGAACCGGCGTTCTTCGTTGAGGCGATCTTGAAGGTTCATATCACCATGAATCACAGTGCAAGGCAGGCCCCATTGCCGAAACCGACGCTCCAAGGCAATCAGGGTGTCTTTGAATTCAGTGAAGATCAGCAGTTTCTCCTGTGGGTTGTGGAGTAGGTGCTGCTCGACGACGCGGCGCAGCTGCTGGACTTTGGCCTCCTCACCACTTTTCTCGGCTTCCAAGGCAAGTTGTATCAGGCTATCAAGTTCAGCTAGTTCATCCCGCAACTCTTCAGGTGTCTCGGCCGAAGTAAGCCCTTCCAGCCGTTCTTGGAATCTCTCCCATTGCCCCGCGTTCATTTCTTCCTGATCATACCAGCCATCCTCATCATACTCAGGCAGGTCTGCTTCTTGGAGGTGGCGCTCCCATGCACTGAGCAGGTTTTGTAACTTGGTCCTCCGCCTTCGTAAGGATTCACGCACAGCGAAAAGGCTCGAAGATAGCCGGCGTTGAAGCACAGTTAGAGCCAGGGCAACATTCCGGCTTTTTCGGTCGGTTTTGCCAGACACGGTTGCATACCAGCGACGCACGTAGTTTGTGACTGCATCGTAGAGGCGTTTTTCAGCGTCGGTGAGCGCCACGCTAATTGTGCTAACATAGCGTTTGCGGAAAAGTTTGCGACCGTGCAGGTCTGTGACCTGTTCTTTTGTGCGGCGCAGTACGAACGGAAGCCCTTCTGTCCGGCCTGCCCGCTTAAGATGATCCGGGTTAGCAAAAAGGCGAGGCTCAAGCAGATTTAACAGCAAAAAATATGCGTAGTCATCGCCCTTATGGGGCGTTGCAGTGAGAAACAGCATGTGCCTAGTTTTGTGTGCCAGCGCCTCGCCAAGTTGGTAACGCTTGGTTTTTACCACCTTTTCCCCGTAGCGTGTAGCCGACAATTTGTGCGCTTCATCGAAGATTACCATGTCCCATTGCTGGGCGGCCAATAGTTCGCGCACCTCATCGCGCCTTGCTAAATCCAGCGAAACCAATACCTGTGGATTACGAACAAAGAAGTCCACCGAATACAGACTCCTCAGCGTCTCACCCTGTAACAGGACAAAATCCTCCCGGAACCAATCACTCATTTCGCGTTGCCATTGGTCCAGAAGGTGAGCCGGCACAACCAAAAGCACACGGTGGATGCCTTGACGTGCCTTGAGTTCCTTCAAAACCAAACCGGCCATGATTGTCTTGCCAAGGCCAGGATCGTCCGCAAGCATAAACCGGATTCGCGGCCTGACCAGAATGTGCCGGTAAACCGCATCCACCTGATGCGGCAATAGGTCTACTTGTGTAACACTGAGCGCATAGTGGGGATCGAACGTGTGGGCCAGTCGCATTCGTAACGCCTCAACAAACAGTAGAAAGGGATCGCGATGACGCAGCGCCTGCTGGTCAAAAGTCGCCCATAACGAAGGTAACACCCGGACGCGACGCTGAAATTCCTCGGACGAAAAAACAAAACGTTGCGCTTTCTGGGATGGCAGAAATATTACGCCGAGCGTAATTTGGTCGCCCGTGTCCAGAACCTCGAATACTTCCGCTTCCTCCTGAAACGGGTCAATTCGTATGCGATCGCCTTTTTCTACCTTCATAAAAGCTTGGATCCCCTCAGTTACATCACATCCAATAAGCGTAATTCAGCCGCCAGCCCACCGGGCTAGGGACTTGTAAAACTTGACCCCTTTGCCAGTAAAAAGCAATGTCTCACTGATCGAGCCAGATCGGACCATTCTAGTCGAGGCACACCACGCAAATTGACTCTTGGAAGAACGCACCCATGAGTATGCAAACAATGCCATGTTGAGGTCGAACGAAGTATGGTCGGCCTTGGCTGCCCGGAGAAGTTGCCGGTCGAGGTGCGGGTCGTAACCGTACTGTTTAGTTTTGGACTTGCGGCCTTTGGACCCGCACACAACACCGCCAGGGGGATAGTTTCTGGTGACGGCCTTGTGCTTATAAGAAATCTTACAAGACGTTGCCAAAAGTGTTTTTTGTGCTTAGCGCGTTTGAGCATGATTAACAGTTGCCGTTTAACTTGAAACGATTCCGTATTCAAGCCCAATTCGTAACCCAGGCCACGGTACAATGGTGGATGAACTGGCACACATCAGGCTCGCAGCTAGCACTTCGTTGGAACCGCATTGTTGCGCCGCCGATTTCGCAGGTGCGAATCAGGTGTCACCCAGCTTTCCTTGGAGGGTTCTAATTCGTCAAAGCGCGATCCCTGGTAGGGCGGGGCAGTCCACCACCATCCGAATGCTTTTGGGTGTACGCATGGCGGCGCGCAGCAAACTGGAGGCGCTACCGACTCTTTCGTAGCCGCGCTCGCAAGAGCGCGGAAAACACTGGGCTAAAGAAGCCCTCCGGCCGTGTTGGTGTCTTGTTAAACTTAGCCCTGGCTATTTGCCATAGCCAGCTTGACTCACAGCAGCGTCCCCCTTGAGCACCAGATGGTCAGCAAAGCACTGCGAGGTTTTATCCCGACGCATACTGTAGCCTAAAAGCCAGGCATGTGAATGAAATGTGGAAGAATCTTTAATTTTTTCTCGCATGATTCGGGCGGTGTCGTTATAAACTGTGTGTGGTTTTCTTAGGGAAATGTCTGTTCGAGCTTCCAGTTAGTCAAAGCAGTACCATTGAGGACAGCTATTGTGATGGGACTGGACGCGAGAGGCAACGATATGCAAAGCTCGGGCAAGGGCGGTGCTGGGGAGTCAAGCCTCTACAGCCAGGTAGGTGTGGGGTGTGACGCCAAACAGACGCGCGCGCACACACACTCTCTCTCTTTCTCTCGCCATACTGCATTTGCAGGTTTAGTAACTGTACGTCAGTTTAAGCCTGAGCGCCTGATCTGCAAGGGTACGAGTGCATGGCATTCCGCATCTGGGGGAACAAATCCAGCTCGCAACTTGGATGTGTTACCCTTGGTTTAACCGGGTCATGGATTGAATTTGCTTCAGCCCAGGTTGCCGCATACACCGGTACCATAATTCACACATACAAAAGTTTACCACCTCAGCCATTATCGCGCGGCGGCATGTGTGATTCACATTGGCGTAGCTGTGCGCCGGTACGGGTTGGTTTTAGGTCCAGTGAAACACACTTGATTCAACCTCTGGTGAATTTAAATGTTGGGTTGAGACTCTATAATCACGCGCTGACTGAGGTATACGCAAAGGTGCCGAAATGTGATTCAACCGAGCAATTGAATTTACAGTCTTCAACAGCTAGTTTGAGACTGCAGAACGATCCTGTCATGTGGAGTAAGGAACATAAGTACTCTTTTGAACAAGGGTACACGCCCATGGGCACAGGTTCCGTTGGCATAGGCGACCCGGCTTGTCAGTATCGTGAACGCAAGGCAAATCTCTGGGTTACCCCACAAGCGGGTTTGAAAGGAATCGCTCACACAGTGAGTTTAGTTTGGTACGGGCCAGGGGGACATACACCAGGAGTTATAACGTTGGGTTCTACGGTGGAGGTGAACATCCAATGAAAAAGCGAACTATAAACCTCGTAATCGTTGTGCTGTACATATCAGGTGCAGTCCTTGCACAAGCACAGTCTGCCATAACCGTGACTGTGAACGGTAAGGAGATCCAAGTGCCGCATACGCACGCTCCCAACTCAGTCGGCGGTCTCACAATTACAACAAACGATGTATTGAAGTTTATTGCGAACACGGTCCGGACAGAACTACTGGCAAAATGTGTCGAGGCTTCCGGCATAACTGTGCCTGACGAAGTGTTGGCACACTGTGTTGAGCTGTATTTTAGCGTGGGTGGAATCGGCGATGAACAAGCACACTACATCAGAGATAAAATGCGCCCGATTATCGAGGCTCTAAATGATGTAGTTGTTGGGAAGCTCGATAAAGACCAAGCGTATGAACGGCATTTGAAAGACAAGATCACACGGGAGGAATGGGCCCGGTGGGTCACAGGCTACACAAACAAAAGCATGGTCGAGCAACTCGAACGTATTGTACCGCGTTCAGTGGCGGATATGAAGCAACAAACGCAAGCCAGCCTTAGGAAAGACATCGAGATATGGTTGTTACTCGAGCAAGTGGCCGGTGAACCTGAGCCAGTGCGCCAGGAGATAGAAGCGCTGTACCGTAAGCTATATCCGACTGGTGAACCACCTCTGGCAGACGTTGAACAAAACATTGCAATGCAAATTGTCAATCAGCATAAACGGAAGCGCATAGCACAATGGTGGGAGACACAAATTGCGAAGGCAACAATTGAACTGCCTCCACAGTATCAGAGTGCCAAGGAACTAATCCAGGTGCCACCTGTGCAACCGTTTCTGCCTGGTCCAGTTGTGGACCATTTGCACAAAACAATGTTGACGAACCAGCCGAACAAGCAACTGGGACATTCAAAATGAAAGGTTAAATCCCTAGGCGAGCGAGAGGATTTAGCTTCCTCCCAATAGCCATGCTCCTGTTTATCCGCGCTCGTCAGAGCGCGGAATAACTCCGAGCTCATATTCGTAGCCACCGTCGTAAGACGGTGGATTAATCTTACGACGGCGGCTGCGTCGTTTTCGTTTCCATTGGAGGGACGACTTCCACGTCGTCCAAAATTGGTCGGGGTTGAACCCGACCCTCCATCGTTAATGCCCTTGGAGGGACGGCTTCCCCGCCGCCCGATCCCCTACATGG